>SL_3KL_010_SEDDRAFT_10000814_pt1 | contig 27362 bp, 37 predicted proteins | sample SodLakKL_010_SED_2_FD_10381 | JGI IMG/M metagenome (IMG submission 10381) | reverse complement strand
ATATTTCCATTTTAAAATATCAAATATAAGTCCATTGCCAGTTAAAGAACAACGCCATTATTTACAATTGAGGTTATTACAAGCACATCTAAAACAATAGTGCTTATTACCATCACTATCAATACCAATAATATCTCTATTTTTTTCTGGTAATTGTTCTTTAATGTAGAAAAATTCATTTTTCATAAATATTTTATTTTATGACATCAAATATTGAAACAACTTGTACTCGACCAAAATAGGTTTTAGGTTGCCAAACCAATACATCAGACAAAAGAAATTTTTCTTGTGCTTTTTTGTATGTTCCTGTTGGATTTGCAGGAATAAACCAATGTTGGAAAATAATTCTTTTACTAGCTACTCTTGCAAGTTCTTTAAGTAGATTATGATTCCATTGGAAATTGCCGTTGTATGGTGGGTCACAAATTACTGTTTCAAATTCGTTATCCTTTACAAAGTCCTGCATTTTTGAAGCATCGCAAATTATATCAGGGTTATGTTCAGCATCAGCATCTAATCGCACATCACCAAGTAATGATTTGCCACAGCAAACATGTAATGTTTTACCAATAAATAATCCTTGTAAAACGTCTTCAATACTATCATTCCAAAGTTTTTTTTGAACTCTGTAAATGTGGCTTGTTCCTGCTAATGGAACACTTCCTTTTGTTTTGTTAATTGCAGGTTGATTTTTATATGTTACACTTCCCATATATTTTAAATTAATGTAGAAAAAATACTTAATAATAAATCATTATTTTTCAAAATAAAATCATTTTTCAGAATATTTAACTTACTGTGTTATTTAGTATTACAATTTGCTCGTGCTATTAATGTCATTACCAAAATAATAATTATTTCAATATATCTGTTAAAATTAAATTAGAAAATGTTGATGGTATATTAAAAAAATTACAAATATTATTAATTTTTTCATTTAGAAAATGATTATCATTATTATAACATATTCTCATATTTATTTTTTATTTAATTTAAATATATAATATGCTCTAGAAATTATTTTAGCTGCTTTTTCTGGTGTGATATAACCTAATGTTTTGGGGTTATGCTTTTCATCAATATCCACATATACAATCATATCAAATAGTTTATTTAACCATTTAATTTCAATATCACCACAAAAAAATTCATCATCTTTAATTATATTATCATCATAAAAATCAGACACTTTTTCACAAAAAAGATCAAAACCATCATCTGCAGGTTCTTTAGAGATGTAATCATCTAAAGATTGTTTAAAATTTTGNATATTTTTTTTATTTTTATTTATTATACGAAAAAAAAGAATAAAAATTACATTAATTTTTTTTATTTTTATAATAATGATCTAATAATTTTTTTTGTATTTGATAAAAAACAATAATTATAAAAAATAATATTAATATATATATAAATCCCGCTTTAAATGAATTGTCTATTATTAATAGAATGTTAAAAAAAATAAATGAAGCTAATATATAATACCAAACAACATTAGTTTTTTTATTAAAAAATTTTGAAACATATTTTTTTATTTTTCTCATTAAATAATATTTTTATAAAAAATATATTTACAAACATAAGAATTTTTTTTTAAAAAAAGAAGATATTTTGTAATTTTTTCATTTTTTTTTCGTATATGCAATAAAAAAATGATTATTATGGCTAAAACAAAAACACATGATTTTATTTCATTAATATTATTACCTGTTATTATGATTTTTACTTATCAAATAATAAATAATTATATTATAACTGGAATAATTGTGATTTCTTATTTATTTTCATCATTTATGTTTAATGGCGATTTGGATATGCATAGTAAACCATACAATCGTTGGTATTTTTTAAAAATGATTTGGATACCATATCAATTAATATTTAAACATAGAAGTATATTTACTCATGGAATATTAATTGGTACAATTATTAGATTAATATATTTAGGAACATTACCTAGTATTTATTTATTAATTGAAAACAAATTTATTTATGTTATATGTTCTTTAGATCCTAATATAGCATTACCGATTTTTATTGGATTAGAACTAGGTTCTATGGTTCATACTATTTTAGATAAAATTTCTTAAATTAATTTGGTTTAATGAAAAAAATGATTAATTTTGTAATTCAAAGTTTAGGTTTGCATTTTTATGCAAAAAGTGGTTCAAGACAATAGGCTTAACAAACCCGAAGGTGTTAAAATCTGGTATAAGATAAGAAAAGCATAACATAACCGAAATATTTTAACACCTTCCTAAACATTTTTATTTTTATGGAAAAAGAGAAAAAATATCCAATTATAGATGTACCACCAACAAATAAATCTGGTTGGATTGGTGGAGCATTTTGTTTATATTTTGTATATTCTAAATATAATGGAAATTTCATTTTAAGAGGATATCAAAATGAAGTAAAAAAATATTTAAAAAAACATTATAGGTGTTATTTTTACTATAATTCAATGTGGTATAGGGGAATGAGTAGGGGGTATTGGAGATTTTGGAAAGATAGTGTACTTATTTCTCGACCAAATAAAGATTTTAAAGAATATAAATATTGTGTTGAAGATTTTTCATCAGAAAAAAAATTAGAATTTAAGAGATTACCTAAAAGATGGGTAAAAGAATTTGATTTGTTTTAAAATATCCAAAAATTATCTGTCCTTCTTTTAGTTGTGGTAAATTAATAAATTTTATTATTTCACTAACAATTAATTAAGTGTTGTTTTTTGTTTTTTACCACATACAATGATAACATTTACATTTGAAATAGAGTTTGTTGACGGAGTAATCCTTTCATCATAATAAATAATTTCCCAACCATTCTTTACTAATTCATCAAAAAAAGATTCGATTTCAAAGATTTCTATTTCAAATCTTTTATATTTAATAAATTTCTCCATATAACAATTTTTCATTTATTTTTTTATTATTCTTTAAATATAGAAAAATAAAATTACTTTTTTTTTCAAAATCATTAACTGAAAAAGTATTTTTATTATATTTATCATATTCATTATTATAATGTTCAATAAAAAATGTAATTTCATCTTTAACATTTTCTAAATTCAATGCATTATCAAGGAAAATATGTTTTAAAATATATATACACCAAATTTTAAAATCCCTATCTAATGAATTATGTTTATTATTAATAAAATTAATTGCTATATGTATGATACAAGAAAATAATAATTTATTTTCATCATGAACATCAACAAGAAGTGGTTTATATTTTTCCATTAAAAAATGAAAAAATTCTTCTATTTTTTTATTCTTATCTTTTATTTTTTTATTTATTAAATCTGTCATAAGCGTTTTTTGTAATTTTTATAAATTTAACATTACCAATAAATTCTTCCATTGTTTTTGCGTTACAATAACTCATTTGATTTCTTAAATAATGTTTAAAATTTTCAATCCATCCAGATAAAAAATATTCAATGTTTCTATATATAACAATACCTTCAGAAGTATTTATTTTTGATTTTCCTAGTTTTTTTTGTACTTCTTTTGTTGACATTCCCCTAAAATATTTTTTTACTGGATATTTTTTCTTAAAAAAATACTTTGCCCATTTTTCATTTAGTTTAATACCATATAAATAATTTTCACCAGAACTTTCAATTGCTTTATTAAAAATAGAACCAAGCATAATACGTTCAGCACCTAAAGCAAATGCTTTAATTATATCAGAATAATCTTTCATTCCACCATCGGCAACAATTATTGGTAATTTTTTTATATTATTTTCCTTTTTTAATTGTTTTTTTATTAAAAAAGTTTCATTAATTAATGATGCCATGGGATAACCAACACCACTATTTTTTGTTGTAAGACAACCACCACCATTTCCGATACCAACACGAATATAATCAACACATTCTTGTTTAGCATACCATTCATATGATTGTGGATTTCCAATATTACCAACCATTATTGTAACATCAGTTCTTAATCTTTTAATTTCTTTTGCATAATCAATATTTTTTTGCATATGTCCGTTAGCAACATCAATCAAAATATTAGCATTTTTATGTAAAAAATTAAAATCTTTAGATAATTGACCATTATACATATTATCTAAATCATCAAAACCAAAACTAATAAAGATGTTATTGTCATTTTTTGTTTTATCTAAAATATCATTAACTAATGTTTTATTATATTTAACCGTTCTTGGTAAAACAACGTTAATATTATTTTTTAAAAAAATGTTTATATTTTTTTCATCTACCACAGTGTCCATTGGAGCAGTAAATAGTGGTAGTTTTTGTGGTAATGTGATGTCTTTATATCTACTATTAATGTGTGTTTTTATTTTTGGTACGATTAATATATCGTTAAAATCAAATTTTTCTGTCATTTATTTATTTTATAAAAAGAGAATGTGTGTTTTTCAATATTAATTATTAAATTCTTTAAAATAAGTTTTAATTTTTAAGTTTTTATTTTTTAAAAAAAAATGAATTTTAAATTTTAACTTTAATATCGATATCATTATTTCTCTGAATAAGTTTGTAGTTAAAATCTAATTAATTATTATTTACTCAACACAACATTCTCATAAAATTATTTATTTTTTTTATTCTCCCCAAGGTATGTGTGTGGTATGATTAAATTCATCAATTTCATCTTGTATAACATCAATTCTTTTTTGATAAAATTCAATATATTCGTTTTTATCTGACTCATTAAAATGAACATTAAATTCTCTTAATGTGTCACCAAACGATAATTTTGTACCCTCAGTAATATCAATACTATTCCAAAAAGCAATTAAAGATTTATATTCAGACAATATATAAATTTTTGATTGAATATCACGATTGGCATCATTTATTAAATATTTTAAACTAACCAAATCATCAATTTTCTCTTTTAAATGATGAAGTTTTTCTTTTGAATTAAAATTTTCCGCATTTTTTGAACCAGTTAAATACGAATTTTTTCTAGATATTTCTTCTTTTAATTTAGAAATCTCACCAATTAATTTCTTTTTTTCTTTTAATGCTTTTTGTAATTTCATAATGTTTTTTATTTTTGTTTTTTAATTTCAAATCAAAATTAACTATTATTATTTAAAATAACAAGCTTTTTTTATGATTTAGATTTAATTCTAAAATTAACCGACCAACCATATGGCATATATTTTGGTTTGGTTGTTTTTATAAAATGTTTTCGCCATAACTTAACAAAATGTTTAATTTTTTTTTCTGTATTTAATTTTTCTACAATTAAATACCCGTGATCATATTTATTTTTATTATTATTCCTATAAATTAAAATTTGATTTTTTTGTTCGTTTTTTATTAATAAATAAAGTTTATATAATTGAATATAATTACATTTTATTAAAAATTCATATGATATTTTACAATTCTCTGAAATAAATTTTAATTTATTTATTTTTTCGTTATTATAATTATTATTATTATGTGTTTTAAATAAAAATTTAAGTGCACTCAATAAAACCGAATATTCTTTTTTTATTTTATTTAAATTATTATAAAATTCTTCATTTAAATTTTTTATTGTTTTTATATTATATTGTTCAGCAATTTTATCTTTAAACTCATTTGCTTTTTTTTCGTACTTAATATGTTCTTTTTGATTTATTAAAACAACGTCATGATGATTTCTTGATTTATATTTTTTATTTAAAAATCTTCGATAAGAATATGGAGTGATATGGTGTCTTTGTAAATTATCCCTTTTTCCTGTTATAACACAAATTAATTTTCTAGCACTTCGACCAAATTTTTCATTTTCATTAAAACCAATTCCATTTGGTGTAAATGTTAACTGAATCTTATTTTCTCCAATTATTTTTGCTAGGTTTCTTGAAATATACCAATTTACCTTTTTTTCTCCTGATGTAAACATATGTTTACCATTAGGATGATAAATTTCCCAACTTTCTTTATTTAAATTTCTACTTCCAAAATTTAGAACATTATTCTTTTTCTTCATTATATATTCTTATAAAATAATTAAATATTGTATTTATATCATTATTTAAAATAAAATTATCATAATTATCGTTTAATTTTAATTTAAATATATTAATCATTTTCCCTAATTCTTTACCTTTTAAATTAGGAAACCATGACATAATAATATTACCATTAAATTTTTCTGAAATCATTTTTATTTTTTCATTATTTTCATTAATTTCCCAAAATTCTTTTGTAGATTTACGTTCAGTGATTATGTTATATTTTTTTAATGCTTTCCCACCCATTGAATTAAATTTATTATAATATACGAATTTAATTAAAAAAAATTACAAATTATTTTGTTTCTACAATAAAATGTTTTCTTTCAACTAAATGATAGGCTTGTCGAACACTATATTTTTTGTCATTACATTTATCACATTTTACATTTGGTTTATCATGAACACAAACAACTGTTTCATGTAATGGATCTAAAATAATATAAACAAATTTCATATAATATAATTCTTTTTCATATAACCATTATAAATTAATAAACCAATTAACCAATAGATATTTAGATCATTGGAATATACTGCTCCAACATTATTAATTATTATTTCATAATAACCATCATTTTCATTAATAATAACATTACATATATTATTTGAAAATGTGTTGGGTTCTAATTCAAGAAACCCATTTTTTTTAAAAACTAATGGTTTCAATTGTAATAAAATTCATATTGTTTTTTTTGTAAATATAAAAAAAATAATTGAAATAAAATAAGAAATTTTAAAAATTATGCAAATTCTTTTTCATCATAACCACTTAATTGAGAAAGTGCTTGAGAACCACCTTCAACAAACCAACTAGCAATATCTGAACGAGGATGTACAATATTTAATATTTTATCAATAATAACTAATTTTCTTTCGGATTTTTGTTCACGATATAATTGATCTGCATGTTCTAATAACGGATTAAGTGCAAAGTCACTTATATATGGTTGTCCTGATTTTGGATCTTCTGCATAATATTCAGAGAACTTATAAGCCAAATCATCATATAAGAAATCTTTTATTTGTTTTTCTTCTAGACCAGATAAATTATTTTCTTCAATTAATTTATCCAAATATTCGTTTTTATAGTGATTACAATTACCATATCCACTTAAATCCTTTTTCTTATATCCTTTATCACCATCGAAATCAATTTCTAATTGATCTTTGTCAATTAACATTACCTCTCTACATTTTAAATAATTTTCTAAATACTCGCCAATATTATCATCATAATCTTCAGACGGATCATTTGGTGTATGACCAAGCAACTCAGTTATAATATCAATTTTCATTATATTATTAATTACAATCCCTTCAATTAAATTAATTCCCTTTTCATCCCTAACAAATCCATATTTTATAAAGTCTTCCCATATTTTTTTTAATCTTGGAAAAGGAACTACTCTCCATGGAATGTTTTTTGTGTAGTTTGAATTGTTATTATGTAAAAAATCATTAAAAATTTTAATTTTTTTTTCTTCCTTATTATTAAAATAATCATAAATCACATCATCAAGGTCACTTTCCTTTAAGAATCTAAGAATTTCTTCATTTATTATATATTTTATTTTTAATTTAAACATTTTATTTTATTAATTCAATATATGGTATGTCATCAATATTTTTACCTTCTTTTTCAAATTCAATTTCTTTTTTCCTTAAATCACTAAAAAATATGATTGCTTCATGTGCCCTTCTATCATCAGTTTTTTTTAATAATTCGTTTTTTAATGTATCGACATCATCAATCTTATTTATTTTTGAAAAATGATTTTCATATAAATGTGCAAATAATGCCCAATATTTACCACTTTCTTTTATTTTTTGGTGTGTTTTTTTATCAATATCACTAATACCCAACCATTTCTCAAATAAATTAACAATTTCTTCTTTAATTACATTTTTTATTTTATTCATAATCATTTCTTTTTTAAAACAAGATTAATTAGGTCATTACTTTTATTATGATTAATTTTACTTAAAATTAAATAATCATCACTAATAATATCAACAACACTTGAATCAATACCAATAAAAATAAAAATAGTGTCCGTCAATTCACCATTTCTTTTAATTAATTGTAAATGATATTCACAATCTCCAAAATAACTCACATCATATAAATCTATATATTTTAATTCAATATAACTTTTTTTTTTGACTATATCCTGAAAATATTCAAATATTTGACCGTTATTTAAAGGCTTATCCCCTTTTTCAAAAAAAAGAAACGAATAAATATGGATTAATATTCCAATTATTAATATAAGAATAAATAATATTTCTTTTTTTAGTTTTTCTATCATTTTATTAATATTCATAAGCATTTTCTTTTCAAAAATAAATACTTAAAATTTTTGAAACTTATAGGTGTTTCTATTAAAAAAATGATAATTCTGATAAAGAATTTAATCGCATGTGACCAACATCAAACTTTATGTTCCATGATGCGGTAAATAAATATGTAAATATTCCATTATTATTTAAATCAATAAAATTATCGAAAGAATCATCAATAAAAATATCAATATTTTCTTTTTTTGCAGTTTCGACCTTTGAACATCTTAAATCAACAGTATGAACCTTTTTTCTTGGAAATTTATGTTTATCTAACCATTGTTCAGTAATATTACTTGGAATTGGTCTTGAAGTTATATAACAATGTGGTTCAAATTGTAAATCATTTCCATTAATTAATGGTGGCATTTTTAAATAAAAATCATCCAATGATTTATCATTACGCATTTTATTAAATCGTTCATTAATTTTTCTATCTAAAAACCATGAATTGGGAGATGATTCTATATCTGGAAACAATTTAGACCATGCAGACGTAAAATCAGCCAAAACACCATCAATATCTAATCCAATTTTAATTTTATTTAAAAAATTTTTAGGTCTATCATCTCCTTGAGGAAATATATAATAAAATGCATTTAAAAAATGAACATTACATGCTGCATGTGCTATATGTAATTTACCTGTTTCAGGATCATAATCTTCACCCCTTTCAATTGCATTAATATGTCGTTTTAATGAATCAATTACTGACATCCACGACAAACCATTTCTCCAGTTCATAGATCCGTCATAAATTACATTACCATTTTTATCATATTCACTATATTTTTCAGCACCATAGGTAAGAACATCTACCATGTCTTCTTGTGCTTTAGGATGTACTAGGGAATGTCTTAATTTTCCATTATTATATCTATTTCCATTACCTTTAGTTGTTTTATTCTCCATATTTATTTTATTTTTTTTGATATATCCATATTGGTTCACCATATATCCCTAAAGTATTTGATGAAATACTTTTTGGTCTTTTAGGCATTCTAAGTCCAATAGCACCAATATATTTATAATTGTTTGTTGATATTATATATTCATTCATTTTATCACAGATATTATACAATTTTTTTCTTGTAAAAATATCATTAATATTAATAATTAAATATCCATTTTTTTTTAAATTTTTTGTGTGTATTTTAATTGATTCAAATAAAAAGGAATTTAACCAATCGTCAAATTTTTTATGTTTAATGTATGATTGATTTGGACTTTGATCGTATTTTTCTTTATCAAAATATGGTGGAGAAGTAAATATTAAATCGATTTGATTTGTATTGATATTTAAATCACTATTTTCTGCACAGTCACAATAAAACGAAAAAATTTTCTTTTTATTTAATATTTCACCATAAAATTCTAATTGTTTATTATAATTTTCAAATAGATTAATATTAGGATCAATTCCAATATACTTATCTACATGTTCTGATGCATATGCACCTGCAATCCTATCACCCCAACCCATACTAAAATCTAAAACGGTACTTGGTTTAAAATAATCATAAATTGTTTTTGCTACCGAAGGTCTAAATTGTGTTGCAATATATTTTCTAAGACCAATTATGTTTCTTAATATATTTGGATTAATTTCTTTAACATTAAGTGAAAATAATGCTTTAAATAATGTTAAACGATATTTTTCACTATCCCATGTTTTTTGTGGTGATGGATATCCCGTCGCATCACATTTCCATCTTTCATTTTGATGAAAATAATCAGACGATAAATTACCAATATTACATAATCCAATATATCTATCTAAGAAAGGATATTTTTGTTCAAATTTACTAAACCATTTTTCGTTTTTTAATAAATTATTTGTATCTAAATTACATAGACTTAAAAAATCATTTCTGGCAATATCTTTTGATATTTGACGATAAGGTAATTTAATGTCAAAATTAATTATAGCATTGGATATTTCTTGTATTAAGAATTCCTGAGAATATTTTTTTTTTAATTCACCCCAATTTTTTTCGGGTACAATTATTTCATTATTAACAACATAATCTTTATATATATTATCCATTAATCATTATTAATTATTTTAACACCAAAAAGATCTTGAAGTTCATTATATGTACCAGTAAATTCTTCTGTATTAGTTTTTATATGATCATCAACAGAATATACTTCTAATTCACTAACATCCATTTGATAATCTTCGATTGTTTGAAGTTTTTCTTGTTGTGTTTTAGATTTGATTGATTTTATGTATGTGAAATATGCCCGTAAATGACCCGGGGGTAAATCAGGATGTGATACAATTCTTAATGATCCAGATGGTTTATCAGTTTCAACTTGTCGTATTTTCCAACGAGCATCAATTCTAAGTTCACTAACATAACCTTTAATTCTTTCAAAATAATAATTATCGCTAATATCAACTTTTTTATTTTCCATATAACGATTATTTTCTATTTATTTTTCTCGATTTTTTTGAAATCTTGTCTTTCTTTTTCTTTTTTTTCTTATATTTTACACCATAAGGATTTATAGTTTTATTACCTACATGTTTGATTGTATTGAATTTTAATGTTTCAAGAAATTCTTTTACCAACTTATCCTTATCTTTTTTATTTTCAGTATTATCTTCTATTTTATTTTCTTCTATTAATACATTATTATTTTTTTCTTCCATAACATGAATTTAATTATTTAATTTAATTTTTTTGTAAAAATACTAATATTAAAAATAAATTACAAGAAAAAATATTATTTTATTAATAATCACAATTAAATATTTTTTTCCTAATAATCTCATAATTACTAAACGATAAATACATTATTTTAAATTCCATATTTTCTTTTGCTACTTGGTATATATAACGTTCACCATTCTTAATTATTCTTTGTAATTTATTATCATCAATCTCCCAAAAGATTCTTTCTTTTTTTGTACTATTTTTAAAAATATAATCATAACCATCACACTGTCGATTAAATCTAGATTTTGGGTATGTTCTTTTGAGAAGAATAAATTTTTTCATAAAATTTGTTTTGAGCTTCTTTTTATTCTTTTTAAAAGAACATTATATTTGTTTTGAAATTCATTTAGACTAATAACCTCCCAACCTAAAGAACCCAAATCATTTAACTCTTTTAACATTTCACCTTCATTTTGATATTTTTTGTTAATTTTTTTATATTCCCATTCCATGATAATAAAAATTTTATAATATATATAATTATTGCGGAAGATAAAGGAATCGAACCTTTGCAGGAATTACCCTGACCTTAGTTTAGCAAACTAGTACAATTACCACTCTGTCAATCTTCCATTTTTTTTTGTTGTTTGTAATTTTTTTATTATTTTTACGTATATATATACAAATATACAAAATCTTTATTAAAAAAAATAGATAAATATGAATAATAAAGAAAAGAAAGTTATTGGTTATACTAAAAATATCACAGATCTTGAATTAATTGAAGTAACTATATCTCAATGTAGTTTTCCAAATGATATTGAAGAAAAGGTTGATATTTTTCTTCCAATTGGAATGACAAAAAAGGAAGAATCAATATATGTTAGACAAATTATTGATGTGTTTTATATCCCATATCATTTAACTAGACCTTAAACTAAAAAGTTTAATATTTCATCAACAATCTTTTCATTATTAATTGTTTCTAAATAATCATAAACATCATAATTTTCTTGAGGTTTGTTTTTTTTATGAATCGTATCATAATTTTTATCAACAACCCACTTTATACCATCCACATTAATAATTAATTGATTTTCGTTTTTAATTCTTTTTTGTTTTGGTATTCCAAAATTAGGAATTTGTAATCTTTTTATGTCTTTATCGGTTAAATTAAAATTACCTTCTTTAATTTCATTTATATATTTTTTTAATTCTTCAATCTTTATTGCAAAGTTAATGTTTTGTGGTGGCGTATCACTAAAAAAAACTGTTTCAATTTCATTTCCTCTAATAACTATCCAAATAATTTTACCTACTGAAATTTCATCCTTTCTTTTATCTGGACAGTATTTTTTAAAATAATGCCTTTCAGTTGAACGAAAAATTTCAACACCAATATTATCTTGCGAAGGAAATTCTATTTTAGTTAAAAACTCAATATCTTCAAAAACTTGTTTGCGAATATTATCTGGTTTATTTATGAATGTTGTGTATTGTGAATTTAACCTTTCATAGTTTCTTTTATGAAAATGGTCTTTAATAACTGCTTCAGTTAAAAATGATTTTAATTCTTCATATATATTGTCCCTACGAATTGATTCTTGTTCATTGAGTAATTTAAATGTCTCAATTTTAATTAATTTTTTTAAACCCATAATATTATTATTTAAAATAAATACTTTATTTTAATAATAATATTATGAGCGAAGTATGGGATTCGAACCCATGACCCTTACATTGGCAATGTAACGTTCTACCACTGAACTAACTTCGCAAAACAAATGATAGTACCCCTAGAAAGACTCGAACTCCCATTACCTTAGTCCGTAGCTAAGTGCATTATCCATTATGCTATAGAGGCATTTTCCATTATTGTCTTTATTATAATATTCTTTCGATTATCTCCCCAAATAATAAACATACATTTTTCATGCTCACCAATAAACGCATATCCATTTAATGAAAAATTTTTCTTTTCATTAATATAATTTATTTGATCATTTAATTTTTCAATTCTATATTTCATTCTATAAAAAAAGAAATAAAAGTATTATTAATGTTATTAATAAAAATTTTTTAATTAATAATAATTTAATTAATTTGTTTTGATTTAAATTTTTCATAATATTTTTTTATTGTAGGAGATAATGAATTCGATCTCCCAATACCTTAGTCCGTAACTAAGTGCACTATCCATTATTCTATTGATATTTGTACCCTCGATAGGATTCAAACCTATGACCTAAGCATTAGAAGTGCTTTGCTCTATTCATCTGAGCTACGAGGGCATTTTTTTATTATCTCCATTTTTACCTAATAACTTTGTCCGTTTTTATATCTTTCTCGTCTACTGTGACGACCATTTCCAATATTCAATGATTTATATGTTGGTGTTGACAAGCAGATTTACAAAATTTATTGGTTGTAATTTCACCACAATTCAAACAATTATTTTTCTTCCGAAGTTTATACTCCTTTCGTTTACGTTGTTTATATTCTTTATGCTTGTTATTAGTGTTTGCCCGTAATCCATTATTGAATGTCGCAGAACATGAACTCGAACAAAATTTTCTACCATCACTTTTTAAAAATTTAAATTCATTTCCACAACAACCACAAACCACTGTTTCATACTTAACATCATTGTTTTGCCAAACACCTAATCGGTTTAATCGAAGTCTAACAGCTTTTTTTGTTCTTCCAACTATTTCTGCAATCTCCTGATAATTTTTACTGTTATTACATAATTCAATTACTTTTTTTGTTTCAATTTCTGACCATCTTTTCATAGTATTTACATTTTCATATAAATACTTAAAATGAGTTGAAAATCCGATTCGAGTGTAAATATTTGAGCCAGAATAGGGAATCGAACCCTAATCTACTGATTACAAATCAGTTATAATACCTTTATACTATTCTGGCTTGTTATTGATTTAGAGGACAAGGTGGGGTTCGAACCCACGACCCGCACATTAACAGTGTGCTGCTCTACCAACTGAGCTACCCGTCCAATTTATTTTATATTAACAATTCTTTTGTGATTCTACTTGCTAATTTATTATCAATTAACATTGAATCAGGATTATTTTTTATTATTTTCATTACATCACCCATATCTTTCATTGTTTTAAAATCATTACCTTCAATTATATTTCCAACTAATGCTCTTATTTCATTTTCATTATACATTTTTGGTAAATATTTCTCTAATACAATTATTTCAAAACTATTTTTAGATTCTAATGCATTTTTATACATTTTACGTATAATTTTTATTGCAATTTCATTACTAATTTCTTTATCAATTCTATTAAACTCACCAATAATTACTCTTAATAAATTCAAACTAGAATTATCTTTTGTTTTCATGGCATTAACCATATCTTCTTTAATTTTATTTTGTATTATCATAACTTTTTTTATAATATATAAATGTTCAAACTTAACGTTATTTTGAACACATCATTAATTTATGTTCATTTTTTTATTGTTCATAAAGTTGTGCGCCTGAAAGGAATCGAACCTTTGACCTTTTCGTTATGAGCGAACTACTCTACCATCTGAGTTACAGGCGCAAATTATAATACTTTATATAATTTATATTTTTCAATAAAATAATCAATATGTTTGGTACTTAAATTAATAAATAAAAAATAATTATCTTTAGTACAAAAACCTATTTCAATAATAAATTGATTTAAAAATCTATTTGGTTTCATTTTTTTTCCATCATAATAACCACCCCTACTAATAAAAACAAAATGTGTTACATTATCTAATTTTTTTAGAATATTTTTAAAACGATAATATTTTATTCTTTCTCTTCTCAAATGTAATAACAAATCCACGTGCCAATGATATGATCTTTTTTTCGCATCAATTAGCAAATCTTTTTTTTCATCTAAAGACAGATGTTTTATGTCATAAAAATAATCATTTATCCAAATCATTTTGTAAAAGTAATTAAAATTTACATTATATCAAAATAAATTTATTATTATTGAGCAGGAGACGGGAATCGAACCCGCAACTTTCAGATTGGAAATCTGACGCTCTGCCAATTGAGTTACCCCTGCTTGAAGAAGGACTGGTAGTTTAATTATTACCAAAAATATGTTCATTTTCCCTCAGAGTGAACTACCCACCCACGCCAGAGGCGATGGGTTGGGCTTCAAGGGTCAATGCTCCAACCAATGTTGGCAACTTACCTTGATTTTTCCTATCCGTTCCAGATAAGATATTTTTTAATGCAAACGATTTAATATTTATGGCAGCATTTACATCCCTCGAAACTACTTCACCACACTTAGGGCAAATCCATTCCCTATCAGACAGTTTTAGTTCTTTGTTTATGTATCCGCAATTTGCGTGTAGTTTTGATGATGGTTCAAACCTGCCAATTTTCAGAATGTTTTTGCCGTACCATTCTGCTTTGTACTCCAACATACTCACAAAAGTTGACCAACCAGTATCACTTATTGCTTGTGCAAGTTTGTGGTTTTTAACCATATTAGAAACCGCTAAATCTTCAATAGCTAAACTATCGTGGTTCTTGATTAGTTCGCTTGAAGTTTTGTGTAGAAAGTCTTTCCTTCGGTTAGTTACTTTTTCGTGGAGTATTGCTAACCTGTGTTTTGTTCTTTTTCCTTTGTGTTTATAATATTTGCGTTGTACGTATTTTAATTTACTTTGTGCTTTACGAAGGAATTTTGGATTATCAAATTCTTGCCCATCAGATGAAACAAGGTATGTTTTAATACCTAAATCAATTCCAACTGTTGTTTTTTCTTTAACTTTTGCTTTTGGTTTTATTGCTTCTCCTGTTTCACAAATTATAGAAACAAAGTACTTACCTGTTGGCGTTCTGCTTATTGTAGCTTGTCTTATCACACCCTTAATTGGTCGGTGTAGAACAATATCAATTCCTTTCTTGAACTTTGGAATAATCAGTTTGCCATTTTCTAAAACAACATTTTGCGGTATATTGAAGCTACCACCATTTGATTTCTTTTTGAACTTTGGAAAACTGTTCTGCCCTTTAAAAAAGGCTGTGTATGCCTTGTCTAAGTTCGTTATTGATTGCTGCAATGATTGACTATTTATTTCTTTAAGCCATTCACATTCAGTTTTAAGGTCTTTTAGTTGGCTATGTAAGGCAAAACAACTTAAATTAACCTTATTCCCAGCCCAAGTCATTTGCTTACATTCCAAGGCTAAATTATACACAAAACGACTTGCTCCAATATGTTTGTTAAGCAGTGTGGTTTGTCCCTTTGTTGGATTAATTTTGTATTTAAAAGCCTTTAGCATCAATTATAAATATATGCAAATATACAAAAGTTTAAAGAAAAAACAAAATTTATTTAAAAATTACTATCTTTGTATTGGGTCGCTTTCATCCCACCCACAGCAAAGTTGATGAGTGGGCTTTCACTCCCATTATGTAAATATATCATCATATTTATATTCAACATTATCTAATACTAATTTTGGTATTAATTCTAATTTAATATATTCATTAAATTTATCAATAATATTTTGTTTATTGAACGTCACCTTTGATTTTATTTCATATAATTTATTAGAATGAAAGATATAAAAATCTGGTATTGCTACCCTATATTTACATTTTTGTGTATCCCAATATTTAATTCTAAAACATTCAACATCATAATTTATTTTTTTAGCATCTAAACTCTTCGCAAAAATTAATTCATATGAACTTCTATAATATATTTTTTTATTGTTCCATGTATTATGCCACCCATGCTTAAATTGGTTCTTACCTGAATTACAGCCACTACCTAATTTACCTTGTAAAAATGAATTGATAATTGAATCAGATAATTTTCTTGTTTCAATACCAAATGATTTTAATATATGTAAAATATTTTCAAAACTCTTATCGTAATTGTATTTTATGGAAATATCATATGGCGATAACATATTATTAAAATATTCATTTAATAACAATTTTTTAATTCTAAAATATTCTAAATGTATTTTATCAGTACCCAACACATTAATATCAAAACTAAAAGGTATTAAATTTTTAAACCATTTGAGTGTATGATTACAAATTTCAATGTTTATACAATTTTCTTGACCGCAAATTTTACATTTTTTCTTCTTAATTATTTTTTTCGTTAGTGATTTACTAATTTTATTCTTAGTTTTCGTTAGTGATTTACTAATTTTATTCTTAGTTTTCGTTAGTGATTTACTAATTTTATTCTTAGTTTCTAATGTTAATATTCTATTTAAATTATTATGTGTTACAGAACAAGAACGAGAACAAAATTTCTTTTGGTTTTTTTCTAAAGTTTTATCACATACAAAACAATTACCTTTAAATGACCTTCTTTCAACATATAGATTTAAATCAAAATTAACGGATTTTGCAATTTCCTTTAACTTTAGAATACCAACAGAATTTGGTGTAATATTAAAATAATTATATGCTTCTTTTTTCGTTTTAAATCCATTTAAATTCTCATATATTTTACTATCTATAAACATGTTTTAATATAAATACAAAACATGTGAGAAAAACACTATTTGAACCATAATTGTTTTAATTGGTTTATGTTTTGAATAGTTATTATTGTGGGAATGGTTGGTTACGATCCAACTCCCTCGGTGCTTCAAACCGATGCTTCTACCAAGTTAGCTTCATTCCCGTGAACTACCCACCTACAAGAGATTTGAGTTTTCTACTCAGCGGAGGTAGTAGGACTCGAACCCACAACGGCTATTAACCGCTACGATTTTTCAAGAATCGCCCTTCATCCAGCCAGATTACCTCCATATTATTGTTATTTTGATAGGATTTGAATTTTTTTCAAATATTTAATGATTATAAATACCCAACCCTTTACAGTATTTTGTCTTGTTCCATTTCTAATTCCCATCTGTATCTATCGTAGATACGAGTGTTCCCATATTGTTGTCCTGAGTGGACTCGAACCACTGACCGCTTCCTTATCAGGGAAGAACTCTAACCAACTGAGTTACAGGACATTATGAGTCGGGTACTGGATTCGAACCAGTGAACGATGGGTTGCAACCACCTATCTTAACCACTTGATTAACCCGACATATTCATAAAAAATATCCAATACGTCAAAGACCAAAAAAAAACCCAACCATTTTTTTGGTTGGGTTTTAAACTTTTTATTTTTAAATATTATTAAAAATAGACATAACCCAACCACGATAATATTCCTCTATTAATGTTAAAGCAGAATATACCGTTTCCAATGCGACTTGATGTCGATGTTGATGTGGAATTAATTCTATTTATTATAATCATCATCATTTTTTATTGTCCTTTTATTTAAATACTCTGCAAAGATAAAAAAAATTTTATAAATAACAAAAAAAATGTTATTTTATTATTATTTATATTATTATTGCAAGTTTAGTCCTGTTAATCTTTACTATAATTAATACATGTAGTTAAATTTTCTTATATTTTAATCGAAAATTCTGCCAATATCAATTTTATTATCATCAATTTCATTACTTAATCAATTGAATATATGAAAATGGTTTTATTATCCAAATCTTTTTGTTTGTTTAATTATTCATCAAAAGAATTCTTTTTAAATGTGCCAGTACTATAAAATTTTTGATTTGAATCATTATTATCTTTTTCATATGATATATCATTACCATTAAAAAAGAAATGTGGTGAACTTACTAATTTTAATTTAATTTTCATTTTAAATAATATTTATTTTCTTTTTTTTTCTACGTTCTTTCCATGTTTCATTACTTCCACCATCTTTAATATTTAAAACAGGTTTTATTTTATCTATTATTGTTGCTGTTGAATGAATTGCATTTTCAATTACCTTAGATGATTTATATGCAAATGGACTTTCATCCAAAGTATTTTTATTTACGGATGTTGAGTAAATGCCTGACATAGAATTTTTAAATTTTTTTAGATCAATTTTACTTTTAGCTTCTGTTCTTGACATTAATCTTCCAGCCCCATGTGGTGCAGAAAAATTCCAATCAGAATTTGATTTTCCTTCACAAATTAATATACCATCTCTCATGTTAAATGGTATTATTATTTTTTGATCTTTATATGATGATATAGCACCTTTTCTTATTATAAAATCATTAAAATCAACATAATTATGAATGGTATGTATTGGATTTTTAATATCATGAACATTAAGAATATTTTTTATAATATACATCATAACTAATCTATTCCAATGAGCATATTGTTGAGCAAATATCATATCATATAAATAACCCATCATATCACTACCTTGTAAAAATTCTTTATTTATACCAAGATTATGATTTTCTTTTAATTCTTTAATTTTTTTCGGAATTTCTGATTTGGGTTCTGTATTTAGTACAATATCATTTAATTTTTCATTATAATCAGTACTTGCAACATTAACCTTTCCTTTAGCAATATTTGTCCAATAATTTGCAATTTTTAAACCAAAATTTCTAGAACCTGAATGAATTGTTATCCAATGTTCGTTTGTTTTTTTAGATAATCCAATTTCAATAAAATGATTACCTCCACCTAAAGTCCCAATTGCATTCCAAAATTTGTTAGGATTGATTTTAATGTTTTTTAATTTTGTATCTAACCATTTCTCGTTATATATTGGTGAAATATATGTTGTTCCGAACTTCTTGTTATAATTTTTAGTAAAAAGATCAGCAATTTTTTGTACTTCTTCAAAAGGAATGTTTTTAAATTTAGATGTTTCATGAATATTAAATCCCATTGGGATGTTTTCTCTTATTTCATTATTAATTTTTTCTAAATTTAATTTTTGATTTTTTGATATTAATTTAAATGAAGTCATACCACATCCAATATCAACACCAACATAATTTGGAGAAATTGTCTTTGTTAGTGGCATTGTAAATCCAATAACAATACCTTTACCAGCATGAACATCTGGCATTATTCTAACAGGTACTCCTTCGGAAACTTGTTGATCTAAAATTTTCTGAATTAATGTTAATGCTTCAGATTCAACATCATTAATAAATATTTTACAATTTTTATTATATTTTCCTTTTAATTCTATCATCTTTTCTTTTGATTATATTTTTTCAAGATTTTCTTTTAGTTCAAATGTAAAATCTAAATCAATACCATTAAAATTTAAAGATAATTTATTATCATCAAACGACTCAAATTCTTTAAACCATTTTTTTGATAAAATAAGTGCAAATTTAATTTTCGCAATCTCTCCCATAACATATCCCTTTATTTGATTAAGGGCTGTTGATTTTTTATTTAAAAATGTTTCTATAATTTCACGTTGTTTTTCATGTGTTTCATTTTTAAATTTAACTGTGTTAATTAATTCACTGTATTCGTTAATTGCATTAATCATAATTTTTTCACTAATGTTTAATGATTTTTTTTCATAGTTCTTTTTTACAACATCAATAACTTTAGGTAATTTAGATAACCCCTTTATTTTAGTTAAAAGTTCTATTGACATATAATAATCTTCGGAATCAACCAATTCTGTTTTAGGTGTAAAACCATTATAATCTGTAATACCAATTTCTTTTAACCATTCAGCACATTCTCTACCAACCATATCAACATAAGTTTTACTGATTTTAGGAAATTGTTTATTTTTATAATAATCAAATACTTTTTTATCTGCACGTAATTTCATTAATTCCCACTCCAATTTTGCTAAATTTTTACCCCAAACATTATTAACAATATTTCTATTAATAATTGGTAACGATGAAAGATAAACAACTAGAAATTTTTCTTGTCCTATATTCGATTCACTATCATATCTTACCGAACGATTAAATTGTATTCCTTTATTTATTAAGAAATCATCAAGTTCTTTTGTCCATTTAATTGGTAGTTTATCAACATTTAAAATACCATCTCTAATAATATTAAACGTTCTATATTTAAATGAAGTAATTTCATTTAAATCGAATTTATTTTTAGGTAAAATGACATTACCATCAATTCTAATACGAACACTTAAATTAGCACGATTTTTATTCCAAACAAAATCACTTAAAGGATATCCTTTTTGTTTATCTGTTTCAATAAACTTTAAATCAACATTTTTTTCCTTTAATTCATTAAGAACATTATTTACTTCCTCAATATTATTTGCTTCTAATATTTTTTGTTTATCGGCTTCAGAAAAATTTGAACCTTTTATCTTTCTTTTTCGTCCAATCCTATTATATGTAAAATCTTGATGATTGGGATAAAATAAACAATTATCGAATTTACTTAAATCATCAATAAAATTAATTAAACAATATGCATTATCATCAATAGGATTAATTGGTTCAATACCATTTGGATGTCTTTTATTTTTATCAATAATACATTCTTTAATTGCATTTTTAAATGCGTTTAATTTTTGTTTTCCAAATGATTTAATCAGCATATTATAATGATAATTATCACCTAAAACATAAAATATTTTTTCAGCATCATTATATAAAATTTTATCTGCTAAAACATATATTGCACTATATAATATTGTATCGGTTGTTTTTTTATGTTCACCATTTAGTTTTGAGCTAAAATAATGAATTTCAGATATATCTGAACCAACAGAAATTTTATTATTTGATATGTTATATAAAATTAAACTACCATTATTAATTGCAAAAGCAAAATCATATAAATAATTATCGTCAATTTCAATACTTTTCTTATTCTTACCTAATATTGGTGAAGAAATTTTTTCATTAAAAACTGGTTCAAATTCATCAAAACCATTACAACTAATTTTTTCACCACCAATGGTTTTTGCCATTTCAATAAGAGCATTTGTATCTGCATAAAAACCATATTCAACAAATGTTGATGATATAATTTTATCTTCAATTTTTGTCAATGCATTAATAACATCAGTCCAAGAGCAATTATTATTATAACCATCAGTTAAAAATATCATTGAAAATATTGAATCTGGTCTATTTTTTTCTATTCTTTTTATAATATCTTCCACTAAGGTAAGTGGTTTAAGAAATGCAGTTAATCCTATTGGTTTTAACCATTTATCGATTGCATTATTTAAATCATCAAGAGTTTTTAATGATTTAACCTCAACTTCTTCTTTTAAAATTCCAGCATCATTTTTTCCTGAAAACCAAACAATCGTAATTGTATCGCCTTCATTCATTATAGTAGATAATTTGTTTTTTAGTTGTTTTTTTATTAAATCAAGATCATACATCATTGAATACGACACATCTACAACAAAAATGTGGTTAGTTTTTTGTGGTATTTTTTCTATTTGATTAATGTCTTGAATTTCATTTGTAGTTAAAAAATAGTTTTCGTCTAACTTTATATGAGTCTTCATAAATTTAAATGTTTTTTAGTTATTAAATAAATTTATACAAAGATAATTCTTTTTTAATAAAAAACAAATAATTAATAATTAACTACATTTAGACCAAGAACAATTACTACAACGAATACAACCTTCTTCAAAAACAAATTCAGTATTTTTACATTCAGGACACATTTCTTTTATTTTTTCTCCATTTTTTATGTAACGTTTAATTACTCTTGCAACACCATTTTTCCATGTATTAAGAAAATCATCTCGTAAGTTCAATGAATTAATAATTTCATAAACATAAACTATTGGCATACCATGTCTTAATATACTTGAAATTAGTTTTGCATAATTCCAATATTCTGAATTAAATGTTGAATTTAAACCAGTGTGTATGTGTTTTTCATTATTGTTATCAATATATTCGATATCATATCTTTTTCTACGATCACCATTCGAATCATCATAAATGTTTTTTACTATTTCACATTCAGTAATTGATGCTGGCAAATCACTTAATCCATTTTCAACCTTACCAGTAAATATTTCATATGGTCTATTATCCATTAATCCAACAACAGCAACCCATTTTTCTAAATTATTTTGAAATCTAATAATATGAGCTTTTAGTCTCTTAGGTCTTTTAGGTGCGTGATGATCAATTAAAATCATTTCTTTATCGTTATTATTAACTAAAACTCCACTACGACTACCATCACGATAAACAGTAACACCCTTACAATTAGCCAACCAACCAGCTTTATATATTTCTCCAACTAATTCTTTAGTGGAATTAGATGGTATGTTGGTTGTAGTACTTATGCTATGGTCAACATGTTTTTGAATTTTTCCCTGCATCTTAATTTTTTTTATCCAATCAAGATCATTTGATGTTGCTTCATAATATGGAGATTTTTTTATTATCTCATTAATTTCATTAACATCTAAATTATTTATTTCTTCAATATCATAACCATTTATAATTAACCAATCCTTAAATTTATGATGAAAAATTGTATATTCTTGCCACGATACTCCTTCATCATCAACAAAATCAATTTTAATGTTTTTTTCTTGTGGATATACCTTTTTTTTTCTTTTATATATTGGAAGAAAAACTGGTTCTATTCCTGATGTTGTTTGTGTTAAAATTGAAATACTACCTGTAGGTGCAATGGTTAATAATGAAATATTTCTACGACCATATTTAATCATATCATTATATAAATCAGAATTTTCGTTTTTTATTCTATTAAGAAATGGATTGTTTTTTTCTTTATTATTATCATATATAGGAAATGTTCCACGCTCCTTTGCTAAATTTATTGATGATTTATATGCTTCTAATTTTAATGTTTTATGTACTTGTTCACTAAAATTAATTGCTTTATCATCACCATATTTATAACCTAAAGCAGCTAACATATCACCTTCAGCAGTTATACCTAATCCAGTTCTTCTACCTTTGATTGCATTATCACGAATTTTCTCCCATAATTTTTTTTCAGTTACTTTAATTTCATAATCTTCTGGATCGGAATTTATTTTTTTTAAAATTTTATCAATCTTTTCAATTTCAAGATCAATAATATCATCCATATATCTTTGAGCATCACATACGTCATTTTTAAATAGTTTCCAATTAAAATATGAGTTATTTTTAAACGGATTGACTACATATCCATATAAATTTAAACATAATAATCTACATGAATCATATGGTGGAAGAGGTAACTCGCCACATTGCCCTGTTACAATACCATTAAAACAACCACGACCTCTTTTTTCTTCTTTAAAACAATACACTTTTTCAGCATCCTCAATTCTTTTAATTGATTTGACTGTTATGAATCTATCAGCATCCCTATTAGGATCTACATTATCAATTTTTACTCGATGGGTGTGTAACCCCAATTCATATAACTTTTTTATATTATACGCACTAATAATTAAACGATATGATTTATTTGTCAAATATTCACGTCCCTTAATTTTCTTTAAACCACCATCATTTTCATCAATAACACTACCATTTATACCAAGCATATTCAAAACATATAACTTAACTTTCATTAAAAATTCTTTATTAATTGATGAAATTGAAACAGATCCTTCTTCTGAATTACGTGAACCATTTGAATCAATTAATCCTGAAAGCCAAGATAATACATCATTTAATGATGTATCTATTGATGGAACATATGTTTTAACCTCATCATATTTTATTGGCATTATTGGAAGTTCTAATCCAACAGTCAGTTTATCATTTTCAAGGTTTTCAGAAATATTACCAACAATAGAAATTTCATTAACTAATTTTTTCTTTTCACCAAATAATGAAATAAATGGTTTATTTCTCTTTAAATGACCATCACCTGCAAATAAACCTAATGTATAATATAATTTATTGTTTAATGAGACTTTTTTATTAAAATCTAAAATAGGAAATTCAAATTTCTCCAATTTATCACCAACAATCAAATCTTTTGCATCTTTTTCAATAACATTGCCATCACGAGAAAATCCATTCCAAATATAATGTTTATGATAATCAGTACACTTTAACTCCGAACCATCTGAAAACGTAACTTTTAACATCTTTTGATTATATCCCGTAATTATTGGAATTACTTCAGAAAATTCTTTACCGTTCCAAATATTAACTTTTTGATTAATTTTATCTTTAATTTCATAATAACCTAAATCCGTTAATATTAAAGTATCTTTACTAACACATGGATTAGTTGATGTTTCAATCCAATCATCACCATAACATGACGATATTGATTCATTTATTATGTTATCCCAAAAAAGTATACCCGGTTCAGCCGATTTCCAAGCATTGTTAACAATTTTTTCCCATAAATTTTTTGCGTTAATTTCTTTTATAATCATAGGATTATCAGAATCAATTGGATATTTTTGTATAAATGGTTTATCATTTATTACCGCATCCATAAATTCGTTTGTTATTTTAATCGAAATGTTAGCACCTGTTATTTTACCTTCTTTTAATTTAGCATCAATAAATGATTCAGCATCTGGATGTTTTATTGATATACTAAGCATTAAAGCTCCTCTGCGACCAGATTGTGCTGTTTCTTTTGTTGAATTCGAATATCTTTCCATAAAAGGGACAATGCCAGTTGATGTAATTGCACTGTTTTTTACTGGTGAAGACTCTGGTCTTATCTTCGATAAATCATGTCCAACACCTCCCCTGCGTTTCATTAACTGCGCTTGTTCTTCATCAATTTTTAATATCCCACCATATGAATCAGCATTATTACCTATAACAAAACAATTCCCAAGCGAAACTACCTGAAAATCGTTTCCAATACCACTCATGGGACTGCCTTGTGGTATTATTCTTTTAAAATTTTTTAATGTATTATATATATGTTCTTCGGAAAGCGGATTAGGATATTTATTTTCTATTCTTGAAAGTTCTTTAGCAATTCTTTTATGTGTATCGTCAGGGGTTAATTCATAATATTCATCAGAATTTTTTAACGAATATTTGTTTATCCAAACATCTGTTGCTAATTCATCGTTGTTAAAATATTCTAATGTTGCCTTTTTTACATCGTCTCTTTTATAGGTAGTTATTTTATTGTCTGTCATATAAAATTTTTATTGTTTTTTATGTGTATGAAATAAATAAATGGTAAAATTTTTGTAAAAAAAATCCATTAAATTTTTTATTGACATAATTTTAAATTTTAATGGATTTTTTTATTTTCATTCTATAATTAATTCAATATATATAATATATAAAATTATTACATATTGTTGAAAATATTTACTTACTATTCCAATTTTTTGTTAATTATTTATCATTATCATCATCAATTAGTTTTTTCGACATTTTCTTAAAATCATCTTTGTTAGATGTAGACATACCTCTATAACTAACTGTCGCATTATTTAAAGTTGAACTCATATTAAACACTCCGTCACTTGTTGGTATATATGTATGTGTATTAGCACCACTAATACCAAAATTAGTACCAACATTAAATGCATCTTGATTTGCAGCTAAATATATGAAATTCCAATCATCTTTTTCACAATCACTAATTAGTTTTTTTATTGTATCGAGACTGTATTCGTGACTTGAATTTTCAAGACCATCAGTAACTATACAAACTAAAACTTTATTTGGCTTTTCATTGCCTAAATTATTTAATTTATTTTTTTCATCATTAATGGTTTTTCCAATTGTATCATATAATGCTGTCGTTCCTCTAGGATACCATTGATCTGAAGTAATTTCTTTGGTTTCATTAATATCAACACCACTAAATAACACATCATATTTATCATCAAATAATACTACGGTTATAGTTGCTTTGTCAGGTAATTCTTTTTGTTTTTTCAAAAATGAATTAAATCCACCAATTGAATCATCGATAATACTTGACATTGAACCACTACGATCCAAAATACATATAATATGTGTTTTTTCAGTTAATTCTGGATTATCGATAATTTCTTCAGTAACTGTAGTTATTGTGGTAGTTTTTTTACATTTCCTATTATTCATTTTTTTTATTTTATATATATATTATTTATTTTAAAACAAAAATAAGAAAATAAAAGAAAATATGCAAGACTTTTTATTGAATTTTCGATTTAATTAAAATTTCATTTAAGTATATTTGTATGATACAAATATTATTATTGTGTGGTATCGATATATTATTTTTTTTTATTTCACTAAAAAATAATTTTCGTCCATACACAGTAAAAATAATAATTGATTTATCTTTAAATTCATCTATATTAATATTAATATTATTAGCATCTCTCCATATTCTAATCTCCATATCATTTTTAATTATATTAACGATCTTATGATAAGTATATTTACCATCATAATCATATTGTTTGAGTCGATAATATACGATATTATTCGATGATGATTCGTTATCAATATATTTATAATTTTTTAAATGATTTGTTGTTCCATATCCTTGAAAAGTTTTAATAACTTTCCAAGTTTTTCCAT
>SL_3KL_010_SEDDRAFT_10000812_pt1 | contig 27392 bp, 38 predicted proteins | sample SodLakKL_010_SED_2_FD_10381 | JGI IMG/M metagenome (IMG submission 10381) | reverse complement strand
AACAACAGGAATTAAATTTGATACAAGATATGCATATTCTATCGCATATGGTGATGGTAGATGGGTTGTTGTGGGTGGAAGTGCTGGGGTTGGAAAAGCAAGTTATAGTGATGATAATGGTGAAACTTGGACAATATTACCAGCTGGAGAAGAAACAGGCATCAAATTTGATACAACTACTGCACGGTCTGTTGCATACGGAAATAGAAGATGGGTTGTAGGTGGAATCAGTGGAAAAGCGTCATGGTCAGATGATGGTGAAAATTGGAATTACCTAGAGCCAGGAACATATACAGGCATTAAATTTGGTACATCAACTGCAGAGTCTGTTGCATATGGAAATGGAAGATGGGTTGCAGTTGGATGGAATGGAAAAGCAAGTTATTCTGATCCAACAACATGGATGGCTTGTGATAGTTCTGGAGAAGTTTCTCGATCCTATAACATGATTGATTGGGAGAATCTTGGACAAGTAACAACAGGAGAAGGTTTTAGCATTAATTATTTTGAAGAACTAGATGGCGGTACTATTGTTGTAACTGGAGAAGATGCAGAGGTTGGGATTTCTCATGATAATGGAATAACATGGTCAACACTTGTATCAACAGGATTCACCGATGAAAGTATTATGGACTCTGCATACAAATCTGGGCATTGGGTGCTTGTTGGAGCAGATGGTATTGCAAAATACTCTGGGAACGATGGTATTAATTGGTATGATTTGGAAGAATTAGAAACAATATTTGATGGGGCATCTATAAACTCTATTGATTATAATGGGGAAGTTGGGAGTGGAGAAAAATGGGTCGCTGTAGGTAATGCTGGGAAGGCTGCATATTCATCAAACGGTTTAAATTGGACGGCAACAAATATACAATTTGGAACAACAGACGCATTAAAAGTAAGATGTGTTAAAACAGGTGGGTGGACAAATAAATGGTTTGTAGTTGGTGCGGGTGGCAAAGCAAGCAGATCAACCGATGGAGAAATATTATGGACTGAAATGTCGATGGATACTACAGGTATTTTATATGATGTTGCGTTTGCAAAATACCAAATGGTGATTGCAGTTGGAGCAGAAACGGATCCAGCGCTTTCTTTAATAACATATTCTTTGGACCAGGGTGCTACTTGGGAGAAGATTGAAGGTGAAGTTAATTTTGAAGACGGTGCAATTTTTTCTGCGGCGAGTTTCAATAATGATTTTGTGATATGTGGCTCAGCAAACAAGGCAAGTTTTGCCAAGTATTTTAGCAAATTTTCAAAGATACAAACGAATAATATTGCATTGGATGAAAGAACAAAAAGAATAATATTTAGACGCATGAGATTTTGCGATTGTAAAAAAATAAATGGTGTGAACAATGACTGAAAGAATTAGTATATCAATGATTGTTAAGAACGAAAGTTCTTGTATAGAGAAGTGTTTAGAGTCTGTGAAAGACGCTGACGAAATTATTGTGGTAGACACTGGGTCTGAAGATAACACGATCGAACTCGTTAAAAAATATACGGATAAAGTATATTTTGGAAAGGAGTATGATTGGCGAGATGACTTTGCATTTAGCAGGAATCAGTCTCTTGAAAAATGCTCAGGAGATTGGATATTGATAATTGATGCTGATGAGGAGTTGGAAAAAGATGGTATACAAAAAATAAGAGAGTTGATAAAGAACTTAAAAGAAGACACTGTCTTTTTTAAAACCACCGGGATTAACGATCACAGGCATGTTCATAATTCAATCAGATTATTTAAAAATAATAAAGGAATTAAATGGCATGGTAAAATTCACAATTATTTGAGTGTTGGAACAGGATATAATTCAGACATTAAATTATATTATGGTTATTCAAATGCTCATAAAAAAGATCCAGATAGAGCTTTCAGGATACTTGGGAAGGTAGTTATTGAAAATCCAGAATGTGTCAGAGAAAAATTCTATCTTGCTAGAGAATATTGGTATAGGAAGAAATATAAAACTGCAATATTTTGGTATGAAGAATATTTAAAAACTGCGTATTTTGGTGCAGAGATGGCCGATGCGCATATGATGTTAGCATATTGTTATAGAAACATAAATAATTATGTTAAGGCTCGTGAGCATTGTTTACAAGCGATTGCTTTGAACACAAATTTCAAAGAAGCTTTATTATTCATGGAGAGCATTTCAGGACCAGGAAACGCAAAGAGATGGAGAGAATGGGCTAACACTGCAACGAACGAAGGGGTCTTGTTTGTTAGAACAGAAACTGGAGAAAAAAAATGAACAAAACACAACTCAAAAAACTAATACAATATTTGAAAAAGAATGCAAGTTATAACACGTATGAAGAAGGATATTATTCTTTAAATATTAATGGTTGTATTTTGAATGGTCAAAGAAATTGTGAAAAAAGAGTAGAAAAAATAATAGAAAGATTCGTTGATAAAAATGTATTAGATTTTGGTTGCAATATTGGTGGAATGTTATTAACACTATCTCCATTTATTCGCAATGGTATTGGCTTTGATAATCATATCAAATATATTAATGTTGCAAATAGATTAACTAAAGTTAGCGACATACATAATCTAAATTTTTATACATTCGATATTGATAAAGAAAGTTTTGAAGATATCAATCATTTCATACCACAGACTATAGACATTTGCATGATTCTATCTATAGGTAAATGGATAAAAAGATGGAAAGAACTTATAGATTATTGTTTAAATATATCAAATATCATATTATATGAAACGAATGGTCATAATCAAAAAGAGCAACTAGATTATTTAATTTCTTGTTGTGATGTTGAAATTATTGAAGAACGATCGTTAGATGATAAATTACAGCACGATAGAAAGTTGGTATGGTGTGTAAAAAAAGGAGACGTATGATGTCTAATACTTCAAGAAGGATTTTTTTAGATGAGCATTTCAATGAATTAAAAAGTAAAGATGATATCCCAGTATATGTAAAAAAGATTATGTGTGATAAAAAGCACATTAAATTGTTTGAGAACGAAACATTTTGGTTGAAGCATTTGCACCATGAGACATACACTCCACAATTAGTAGAGAGAGGAGACGATTATTTAATAATGACTTATGTTGGAGAGAATGTAAACAAAAAGAACTTACCAGCAGATTGGAGAGAACAGATAGAGATGATTGTTGAAAATTTAAAGACTATTGGTTGTAGTCATAATGATATAAAAAAGGAAGAGATTTTGATAAAAGATAATAAAATATATTTGATTGACTTTCAGCACGCAACGAAAACCAGAGAAGAATTTGAAAAAATGAAATCAAATAAACAAACTGGTTGCAGTAATGGAGACCCAGATAAGAATGCATTTATTAACATTCTTGGTAATTTAGAGAATCAAATTAAAAAAAATGGAGATGATTAAATGACACAAAAACACTATTGTTATGGTATGAAATTTTATGGAGATAAGATACCATTGAAATATTATAATAACAAAGAAGAACCAACTTTCTTTTTGGGGTTATATTTCAAAGGAGACTATGATATATATAAACAACATCGTGGCAATAAAGTTGTTTTTTGGAATGGATCAGACGTGTTAAGATTGATGGACAATAAAGACTGGATAAAAACAATAAAAAAATATCCAGCAAAGCATTATTGTCATAATCAATTATTACAAGACGAATTAAAAGAAATGTATATTGATGCAGAGATCGTGCCATTATTTTTCGGTTATAAAAAAGATTATGAAGTTAGTTATAAACATTCGTTACCTATTAAGTTATTTTCTTGTGCTCATGATGGAAGAGAGATTGAGTATGGTGTTAATATTATTAAAGAGTTAGCTCGTGACGAGGATTTAAAAGATGTAGAATTTCATATATATGGTATTTCTGGAGAGAGTACTAGCAATTTGATTTATCATGGGAGAGTTCAAGAGGAGCAGATGAATAATGAAATCAAACAATATCACGGTTGTTTGCGTTTGAATATTCATGATGGATTATCTCAGATAATTATTAAGAGTATGTTATTGGGGTTGTATGTGATTAAGACTCGAGATAAAGAAGTATTAAAAAAGGAGATTATAGAATTGGGTGAGAAACGTGAGCCAGCACAACATGATACGACAGGTATTCAAGATTTGAACTGGTTCGAAAAAATTAAATAAATTTATAAACATAATATTTATAAATTATATTATATATGTTTCACACAGAGTTAGGATTTTAGAATATTCTAGCCATAAATAGTAAAAGGTGAATAATAATATGGAACAAAAAGAATATGATGCAGAAAACAGACAAAGGGAGTTGGAGCTTTGTATGACTGGAATAAAAAAAGATGTTGAGTATATTAAGAAGAGTTTAGATGAGCATAAAGTTATTTTGAATGCCTTCATCGCGAACGCATCAACAAAATACGCTCTAAAGTATGTTGAAGATAAACTATCGCAGATAGAAAAAAGACAAAATAAAACAGATATTGTGATCGCAACAGCATATGGCGCATTGGTTGTGATATACATCGTATTAAATTTTATATTTTAATATATATACATAGAAAGAACAGGTGAAATGATGACTAGAATAATGGCGTTTATGACCGTATTGGATTTTAAGAACGCAACTGGGATCGCGTTAGACGATCATAATATTGAGACTGCATTAGTTGCGACGGCTCAGAAGATAAAACATCTCGTGTTTTATAAAAAGAGCTATACCTTTACGCAGCCGGATGATAAGTTCAAACTAGAAGGACACATCGCAGACTATGATTGTGATGGTGAAATCACAGTTGATGATTTTAATATATACGAGTTTGATAAAGATGATTATGTTACTCCAGAAACAGATAGAAAGAGTAATGTTGTAACATTCGTTCCAAAGTATGGTATGATTACAATGGATGATTCGTATCCAAAAGATAATAAAAAGCTCATCATCGATTTTATGATCGCTAGGTTCGATAATGAGGTCATGAAACCATACTTGCGTCGATTAAACACATTGATGGCATGTGATAGTTTATTCACAAACATTCCAATTAAATACTTGCAAGATGGAATTAGCAGTTGGAATTTGAATGGTGTGAGTGTAACTTTCGATTCTAATTCGCTAGTCGAGATCAAAGAGAGTTTGAAACAAGAAATGAATACAATTATTAAATTTATTAGACCTGTTATTTATGAAAAGACTAAGCTTGGGTTTGATAGAGATGATGTCAGGAAATGGGGATATTCCATTGAGAGTCCTGGTGGAAGGAGATATATTTCTAGGTGATTATTATGACTTTACCAGATATTTCTGTTGCGAAGATGAGGAAGGATTTTGAAAAAATATTTAATATGCACAAAAAAATAGATTGCACAATTATTAGATATGCAAACGCCGGCAGTGGTGATTTTTTTGATGAGACTGGAGACCAATCTACTGAGAAGATTATTGCAGAGATTAGCATTCAAGGAACTCCAGACTCAATAGAAAGACTCAGACAAGGAATCGAGATGCCAAAAGGAGCACTGCAATGTTATATCAAACATGATGTACATTTACTACCATCTGATCTAATTGATATAGATGGTAGATACTTTAAGATTAACAATCTAAAAGATGGTATCAAAAATGGAGATACAATATTTCAAGAATTCAATCTAGAATATAGCTCACATCCACCATATCAAGAATAATAAAAAAAGGTATTAATATTTATGGTCACAATTAAGATTACGAAATCACAAATCAATAACGCGGTGCTAGATGTGATTGAAGACGTGTACCTAACATATCTAATCGAGAATACATACAAAACTACAAACACACAGGAAAAAAGACAAGTCGCAGCAGAATGGGAACTGAAACCCACGCAATTTTTAATATTCGAATTTAGCAATCCAAACTTCTTTCAAATAAAGATGCAAGAAGAAGGTATTGAGCCACAAATCATCAAGGCTAATAGAAGGAAGTTTTTGAGATTCAAAAAACCAACAGAACGAAAGTCTAAATATAAAAAGATTCCAGGCAATGTTGCATTCGAAAAAGACGGATATATATTTGCAAAAATGGTCAACCATCCTGGATTTGAAGGGAGACGCTTCATTCATAAAATGTTTGTGAATGCTGAATTGTGGAAAGAGTTTAGCAACAAAACAGAAAAATATATAGATAATATTATTGATACAAAGAAAAAAGAATTGATGAAAGAAACAGAACTAATATCATAGTTTTAAAAAATTAAATAGATTTATAAATTTATTATTAATAAATTATATTATATAATGCATAATAACTTGCATTATTTTTAACCCCCCTTTATTAAAAAAGAACATTGTAAAAAACCTAAAAACTGGTGTATATTGTGGATTTAGAAATAAATAATAATCCTTTCATTCGAGGATATAATATATTAGAACATGTGATTCGAACACAGGTGGATGATATAAATCCTGTGAGAAAAGAATTACCAACTTCTAAAGAAAGACAATGGATTTTTCCATATACACCAGAAGATTTAACTTTGCATTATCCACGAATTGCAATTGTGCTAGATAGTGTTACTTATTCTGAGTTTGGATCAGGGCAACATGCAGGTTATCAAACAGAACCAACAACAGGCGAAGTGTCAGATGTGTTGATGAATTATATAACATTGCATTTAACGATTGGTGTTTTCACAAAAAAGAAACAAAAATTTGAAGTTATACTACCTGGCAAAACAGACAAACAATTAGCAAGTGGCACATTATTAAATTTTTATTTGTTTGGAGAAGTGCAAAAAGCAATATTGAAAAATAGAGATTATTTTTACCAAAATGATGTTGATGATTTTAATATAACAGGTGTGTCCCCAGCATATAATGATACAGAAGTATTAATCGCAAGTGATTTAACAATGAATTTAATGTTGCCAAATGTGTGGGACAAAACATATACAACTGGAGAATTGATAGCAGAAATTAATAAAACATATAATGTTGAATTAACATAAAATGTTGAAGTAACATAATTAATAATAAACTATATAAAAGTGATTTTTATGGTAGAAGAAATAGATGAAATAAACGAAAAAAAAGAAATAAACGAAACAAAAGAAGTGAAAGAAGTAAAAAAACAAAAAGTTGAGAAAACAATGTCACCAGAAAAATGGGCAAGACAACAAAAACTTGACCCGATGATATTTGAATGGTGGACGAAAAAAGGCGAGCTTTTAAACGAAGAACAATTTAAAAAATTGAAACGAAAATTATACGGAAGGTGAATAAATTATGGCATTAAATCCAAGAATTGATATTGATGTTAGAACAGCAGTGAGTTTAATACCTGGTGTTGGAGAGGCAGTTGGGTTTATGATTGGTACAGCACAATATGGCCGTATCAATGAAATAATAACAACAAGCAACTTCACAACTGTTTTGCAAGAATATAAAGAAGATAAAGATGATAACACAACAATAATTAAAGCAGCAGAATTGTTTTTTGCAAATGGCGGTAGTATTTTAAAAATATTAAGAATCGCAAATGATGATGTTGAGTTTGCATCCAAACAATTTGCTGGAAACAGTGGTGGGGCTGCAAATGTGATTAAAATTCAAGCATTGCAAAAAGGAACATATGGAAATAATATTATGGTAGATATTGATGAACAAGGAACAGGACGAATCATCAGGATTAAAATCGGTAATATTGTAGAATTGTTTGATAATGCAGGAGATGTAAATGGTTTCACTTCAAACCAAGAAATGGCAGATGTAATAAATGCTAGAAGTAGATTGGTTAGTATGGATGTTAATTCTGCAGAGTTGGTTGATTCAATTGCAAGTTATGAACAATTAGAAGATGGACATGATGGAGCAGATAATATTGTTACAGAAGATTATACAACAGCATTTGATAATATTGTTGCAAATGAAGAATGGGACATTTTAATGATTCCTAATACACATCAAACATTATCTCTTGAAGATACAGACGCATTTCATACAACAATGTTGGCGAAAATTAATTATAGAGCAGACACATTAAAAAAATATGGAATGTATGTAACCGGTGTTTCACAAGACGAAAATATTCCAACAATACAAGCAAGAAACACAGTTGGAGAAAGATTTGTATTGTGTGCGCCAAGTATATATTACACTTCACGAATTGATGATTCGAAAATAATACTTGATGGAACATATTTAGGGTGTGCATTAGCAGGCAAAATATGTGACCTGGATGATGATGGTGGTTCTCCAACACGAAAAGAAGTAATTGTTAATGATTTGATAATCAATTCAACAACAGATAAAAAATATTATGATAATGTTGAAATTGAACAATTATTAAATTCAAGAGTGTGTGTTGCATCACGAATTAGCAATGCATTAAGATATGCAAGAGGTGTCACACGAATTGCAGACGTTACAAGTATTTTCTTTGAAATTAATATTATGAGAATTGTAGATAATATTAAAACAACAATACAAAACACATTGCAAGATTATTTGGGAGAACCAAATTCAGATATTACAAGAGAAAGAATGAAGGGGGTTACTGATGGTATTTTGGAAATTGCACAGAATAGAGGTTTACTTAACGAATATATGCCAACAATCGTGACAGAAGGTCCAAGCGTAGATACTGTGAATGTTGCAATTAATATTAGACCAGCATATAGTACAAACTTTATTGATGTGGTAATCACAATTGCTTAAATATTAAAAACAACAATATAAAAAATGATTAAGATGGAGGAATTATAATGGTTCAAAGGATTAATTTGAAAGATATAGATATATTATTAGAGCCGGACGAAACAACAACAGATACAGAATTGGTAAAAGGAAGATTGACAGGTGCAGAAGGAGCATCGGTTACACTTTCAACAGATGATACAGTCGCATATGAAGGTGGCAGTTATTTTCCTGCAGAGATAATTGATGGCAAAATTAATATAGAAGGTAGTTTGGATAGAGCGTGGATTAATAACGCGTTTTTAAAAGCATTATTTCCAGTGCAAGGAGATGGTCGTTATAAATCTGTATTGAAACCAAGCTTTACATTAAGAGCGAGAGTCAGCAATTCAAAAACACCAAAAAGAAATGTTACAATTTACGGCGTAAAATTTAACTCTGCAAACATTCAAAACTTGACGGTTGATAGTTATGCCACACAGAATCTACCATTTAATGCAACAGGTTATAAATTCGCAGATTAAATATATAAAATATAATATATAAAATGGTGCAAAAATTGTGAAAGAAGTTGCGAGAACGGAAAGACAAAAAGAAGTGTATGAGATATCCACTATTGATTTTTTGGCCGGGAATTGGCTTGAAAAATTGAAAGAGATACATAATGACGGTTATTCGTTCGATATTTCTTTTATGAATAATTATCTTGTAATAAAGAAATATTATTTTAAAGGGAATGACGAATATAAAAATAAGAGGTGAACTCTATGGTTGAAAATATAAACGAGAATGAAAAAGAAAATGAGAATATAAAATATGAAGATAACCCGGAAGGGGTTAATATATCTGAATTTCCAAAGTTTATAAAATTGTTGCCGGACGGCAATTATAAAATAGAAATGAGAAAGATTAATGAAATAAAAAGAAAATATGAATATTTTGTTTTGGAAGATATGGATTATAGAAAGTTAAAACATTTGATTGATAGATCGAAAAATGCAAAGGGAGAAACCGTGCCGGAAAAATTGGATGAATTAATGATTCAAAATGCAATAATATATCCAGAAGTTACATCAGATGATTTGGACGAGATGAAAAGCAGTGATATGTTTAGATTGAAAGGCGCAATTAATTTGGTATATGATATTGATAGTTTTTTACGAGGATAGAAGCAAAAATTGATGATGGCGATATGTTTGAGGTTTTTGTTTCTAGTATTTGTTTGAGAATGAATAAAACATCTGATGAAATTGAAAGTAAAAAAATGTCCACAATAATGAAAACGTATGCATATATAAAAAAAGAAGACCAATTAAAAAAAGAAGAAGAAGAAAAAGCAAGAATGAAAAGGTTTTAACAACTTAAAAACTGAAAAAATAATGTGATGATATGGGAAGTAAAAATTTTGTATTTAGCTTTGTAGCAAAAGGACTAGATACAATGATAACGGGTATCGGAAAAGCAACTAATAAAACTAAAGATGCAGCAAAAGAATTAACAAAAGTTAAAACTACATTCGCAGAAATATATAGAACACAAAGAACTGAAGGGAAAAATGTGTTCGCAGCATTTACAACAAGCATAAGACAAACAACAATACAAACTGGTGGATTATTAAAAGCATTAACAATGATTAGTAGAGTTGGTGCTGGTGGTATTTTATTGTTTTTTGCAAGCAAAGCATTCCAACAAAACTTGGGCGGGATTGCAACAGCGTTTGCTAGATTGCAAGGCGCATTTGGCGAGTTCTGGGGAAAATTTAATATGATGATAAATGAAATAATGAGAGCAATGACGCCAATGCTTGAAACACTTGTGACCTTAACAACAAATATTCTTGTGGATTTATTGCAAATGCTTACATGGGTTGTTGAAGCAATTAGAGATGCACCAAAACCAATACAAGTATTGATTGGAGTGTTAGTAGGGCTCGGGTTAGTATTATGGGGTCTATCAACAAACCCAGTATTTATAGTGCTTGCCGCAGCAGTTGTAACAATATGGGGAATATATAGAGGTATTAAAGCAATTGTTGACTTGATAAAAGGCAATCAAGACCTTTCAATGAATGTAGGGTTTAATGCAGGAGGCCGAGAATATCAAGTGATGGGCAACCAAGGTGGTGGCACAAGAACAGATAACACAGTGAATAATGTTCAAAATAGTGTATATTTACAAGGTACTGGATCGGGTGTGGGCGATGCGAAAGCTGTATCAAACGAATTATCAATATTGAATTCTATACTTAAAACAGAATGATAAGATAATAAAAATGTGAATTAATATGGCACAATTAGACAAAATTATTAGACAAAAACCATTATTTAAATTGAAATATGATGAGTTCAAACCTTTACTTCAAGAGGGTCAATTTATATTAGATAAACCACTCACACAGCGTTTAAGCAATATTAATTATTTTAATTTTAGATTGTTGGAAAGCATTACACATAATGCACCGCAAGGAATTGTGCAATATGAAAGCATTGGAGAAGATGGTGGTGCAACGAAAAATACAGGAAGAAGAATTGAATCATTAATATTAACAGGACGATTATTAAACAAATATAAAACAACAATTATTAATGGCAAGGCAAAATTGGATGTTGATGAAAACTATTCAGATATTAGAAGACAATTATTTGAATTGAAAGATAATGGGATCCCTTGTGAATTGGCAGGGCATCCATATATGTATTTCAAATTAAGAAAATGGGTGATTACAGATATTAATACAGGGCTCAACTCAGGACAAAACTTCTTAACATTCACAATCACCTTGAATGAATATAGACAAGCAAATGTTAGAAAACAAACTATTAATTTGGCAAACAATGAAAATGTGATGCAATTCACTCAAAACCTTGCAATCGCAAAAGCAATGCAGGCAGGACCAATATAATATAAAATAGAATAGATTAAATATGATTGTTAAAAAAAAATTGTTGATATCAAGAGACGACGACATTTTAGAGATTGATGATGGTGATAATTTTCAAGCAACTTTTGATATTGATTCAATTGGTGGTTCTTTAACATTTGATCTACCATATTTTGAGCCAGACTATCAAAAAATACAAACACCAAGCTTTCGAATGAGCAGGTTAAAAAAGTTTGATAAAGTGTTTTTATATTATGCAGAGATTGAAAAAGATAGAATCGTTAAAAAAGAAGAATGGTTTCAAATATTTAATGGTTATATTGAAACTGTAAATTTGTCGAAAACAAAACAAAATCATAGATATACAATCACTTGTAATTCAATGTTGGCATTAAGTAATTATTTTAACGCGTTTACATTATATTCTGGAACAAATATTGCGTTGATGCCATATAAAATTTTGCAGCATGCAAATATGCAATTTGGGCAATGGAATGATATGCCGAGAGTGAATCCAAAAGATATAATACCAGAAGAATCTTTAGATGTGAAGATTCCAACAATATATGATAGAGTTTTTGCCGGCAATTTTAATGAAAAAAACTGCAAAGAAACAATTGATGAGTTCAGAAAAAAGTTTGGGCTTATTTTTACAGAAAATATGGACGGAATTGTTCAAGTCACAACATTAACAAATTATTTGGTTGAGGCTGAAAATATAAAGTTTGCTTTTAAATCCGAAGAAGATAAAGAACCAATTGATAGAGTGAAAGAGTTTAATATAAGGGCTCTTGCAAAAGATTATATTGAAAGTAAACATTTGGCGGCTGAAAAAACAGGGGATTTTATTCGTGCATTAAAAAATTCCTTGCCGAAACTTGCAGTATATACAGGCACATATTTAGATATAGTAACATTAAACACTCCATTTTTCACAAAGATGAACCTGGGGCTTGGCGGCGTTAAAAAAGGAATTATGAATGTCAGTACTTTTATAAGTGATAAACTTGGACTACCAACACCAGGACCGGATCAGCAAAAAGAAATGTTGAACCAACTTTCATTTCAAAATATAATTGTGGAAGCATTATTACGAAAGAAATATTTGAGAATTGTAGGAGATATGCAACAAATTATTACAGATACACCCACTCGTGAGATTGAAAATGTGTGGATGTTTGATGCAAACGAAAATATATTTGATTTGAGATATCCAGAAGTAACAACAGAATATGATGGTGTGATTGTATACGGATATGAAGCAATTGGTAAAGCAATAGATATGACATCAATTGCATTGAAAGATATACAACCAGACCCAGACACGAATGAATATGCGTTAAATATGTTGAAGATTTATAGAAGAGACATCAACGAAGTTTTTACATTGAATAAACTTGCAAGAGAAGAATTATATAAATTGAAGCAAGAAAATAAAATATCATTTAAAACCGTGTTTTCTCCGTTTTTTAGAGTTGGTATGCCATTAACAATAGTAGATTATGATAGATATACTGGAAAAGAATTGTTTATATGCACGAAAATATCATACACTCTATCAAAAAATAATATTGAATGCACATTAGAAGGGATGACGAGCATATTAAACACATTACCAGAAAAATTAATTACAGATAGACCGCAAGTAATGGATGTTTTGCATTTGGGGTTGGAAGAAAAAATTAAAAATATAGATTGGGTAGATGATTGGCAATAGTGATAAAATATGAACGAGTTAGAAAACCAAAAAAATATGATAGATTTTATTAAAAATGTAATGCAGAAAAGAGATAATATTGATGATATTAATTATGCGAGTGATGTAGGTAAAAACCCATTGGAAATAATGAAGTTTATAAATTATGTGGGGGAAGAAGAAACCGATAGAATTAATACAAATAAAGGGATAGTGCAACGATTGTTTTCTGATGATGTATTTGAAAATATTAAAATAATAGGCATCGGATTAGGAAACTATAAAGGAATATACACACCAATTCAAAACGGAGAACTTGTATTGGTTGGGTGGTTGTCTAAAGATACTCCGATTATTTTAGGCAGTGTGAACGATTATCTTTCAGATGTACAAGATAATATTCCACCAATAAAAAAAAACGAAATGATATTATCGCCAAGAAAAGATGGAGATGGCCCTGTTATATATTTTAAAGATGATAGGTCGATTTTGTTAAAAGCAGGAGATTGTAAAATATTATTGAATGATAATGGCCCTATTGAATTAGATTGTGGTGGGAGTAAAATATTGGTGGGAAAAGAATGGCCATCACGCAATATAGTTATTGAACATAAATACACTGGAGAAACAGTTGTGTTTGATGAAGATGGTATTAAAGCAAATAACTATAAATCAGAAGAAGGAAACTCAGGCATCACACAAACAATCACATTCAATGGAGTGATATGTACATTTCAAAATGGGTTATTAGTTGCAACAAATGTATAATAAAAAATTAAATAGATTTATAAACAAAATTTATATTAAATATATTATATAAAAACAAAAAGATGAAAAAATATGGCAATAACATTAGATCAAGCATTAGAAAAACCAATATTAAATTTGGGTAAAGATATTAAAATGATGAATAATGATATCGTGATTGCACAAAATAATGATTTTAGTATTATTAAATATAAAGAAAACCTGGCACAAGCAATAAAAAATAGATTGCAAACAGTATTAACTGAAATGAGAGTTAATTTAAATTATGGTAGCAAATTGAAATTGATGATGGGTATTCCACGAAGCGATGTTTTAAAAATTGAAATTGCAAACGAAATTGAATTCACATTATTGCAAGAACCACGGATTAGAAAAGTAGAAAATATAATAATAATATTTGATGAAGTGAATAAAGCGAAGGTCAATGTTTCATTGGATGTGTTACCAATTGAAGCGCCAGAATCAATGAATATGATATATGAAATATTTGTATAGATATAAATAAAAATATATAAAATGTGATGTGATGGTATATACAAAAAAAGAAAGACAAGATATTATAAATGATATAATGGTTGATATTGTTACAAATGTAACAGCGATCAATGATTTGAACCCCGGAAGTGTGATAAGAACATTGATTGAAGCGATTGGCCAACAAATATATGAGCAATATTTACAATTAGAAAATATATATAAAGGAACGAAAATAGATACAGCAACAGGCGAGGATTTAAATAATTTAGGAGTGATAGTTGGTGCTGAAAGACATCCGGGAGAAGTTGCAACAGGCAAGGTTACGTTTAGAAAATACGATTATATAACCACAGATTTTGTGATACCAGAAAATAGTGTTGTGAGCACGCCACAAGAATTAACAGAAATATATGAATATAAAACAACAAGCGATAGAACTTTTGCAAATGAAATAAATCACAACTTTGTTTTTTATAATGGAGTTAATAAATATCCATTAAATGAAAGATTTGTTAGACAAATGGGTCATTTACATGGGACACAAGGTGGCTCTGGCAATACATGGACTTATCCAGGATGGCCTGGTTGGACGATTGATTATGCTGCGAATTTATATATTGTAACTGATTTAAATGGTCTTGAAGAAATAGATGATTGTGAAGCAACAACTGATTGGGTTGCTGCAACTGATTCAACTATTCCAGCATTAGAATCAACTGTTAGAATTAAAAGTGATAATTCAATACAATTAGGGAAGGATGGCACAACTCAAGATTTTATGAGATATCATAAAGAATTTGCGACTCCTTTTGATATTGAAAATAAATTATTATTTTTAAATATATTTTTGGTTGATTCAGCAACTCAAAACAAGTTTGAAAATTGGAAAATAAAAATAGGGTCCACAGCAGGGGATTTTAACAATAATTATTTTGAAACAAACTATTGGTCTGGGACAGTTCCTTTTGATAGATGGTTTCAAATGGTAATAAATCCAAAACTAACAGGATCCGGAATTGGTGCGTCAAAGAAAGTGGGTGCTCCTAATATAAAAGAAATTAGATGGGTACAAATCACAGGCGAATTATATTCTACAACTGAAACAGTTACAAGTGGTGATGTGCTATTAGACTTTATATATGCAGCTGAAGGCAAAAGATATAGTGACGCGAATATAATTTCATTTAATGACCCCACTGATTATCCAGATCATGACACAACAATAAACACATGGTGGAATCCTGCAACAATTGATATTGATTGTGAAGCAACCGAAGTGGGTAGCAATCATAATGTGTCGAGAGCACAGATAATATATAAAGTTACAAGTCTTCCAGAAACTCAGTCTGTGATTAACTATACAACAATGACAGGCGGATTAGATGAAGAAGATGATGATACATTAAGAGAAAGAATAAAAAATATGAGTGCAGGACCAGGGAAGGCAACTGCATCAGCATTAGAAAACGCATTAATGAATATTGAAGGTATTTCCAGTGTTGCAATATTTGATTTGCCAGTTAAAGATATTGAAAATGAACCGCATATCTATAATGATAATGTTGATATATACAAATTAAGTAACGAAGTTGCATTTTTAGATGATGATACTACCCCAACAAATATATTAATAACTGACACATATGATGGGAGTGCAGATTATACATATGACACTGATTATTTTTTGAATATTGACAACCAAGTTGAATGGATTAGTGGTGGTACTCCCCCCACATCTACAGGTGACATTTTTTATGTTAATTATCAAATCAATCATTTAGGACATACTGAAGTTTTAATCGCAGGTGAATTTTTGCCATTATCAACAGATATTAAAAACGAAATTGAAGACGTGATTGAAGAAACAAGGGCATTAGGTGTGTCTGTTACTTGGGAAGAACCAGCACTTGTATATTTCAATATTGATTGTGAGGTTGAAGTTGATATCGAAAGTGGATATTCAACAGATATCGTTAAAACAAATGTATATTATGCAATTATTAAATGGTTGAATACTTTTGAGATTAATGAAGATGTAAAGGTCTCCAAGTTTTATCAAGTTGCACATAATGTTGATGGCGTGTTAGATGTGTCAATTACAGATTGGAATGGAGATACCTCTCCACCATTTGATGATTATGCAGTAACATCAAAGGAAATAATAAAAGCTGGAACAATTAATGTGAGTTAGGATTGATTGAATATGACACAACATATAAAAACAATAGATGAAATTGTGAAGGAAACCTTCGATAGATTTATTCCTGGATTCTGGCATAGAGCAGGAACAAACGAGCAACTTATTAGAGGTTTCAGTGGTGAAAATCACGAGATGTCTAAAAGCATAAGCAAAACCTTTAACGAATTGTTTTTAAATTCTGCGACTGGTCAATATTTAGATGACTTTGGTTATTTATTTAAAAAAAACAGAAAGGAAAACGAAACAGATGAAGACTATAGAAAAAGATTGAAGGCACACTATCAACTGTTTTTGAATGCCGGTATTAAAAAAAGCATGAAAGAAACAATTTCAATAGAGTTTAATATTGATGAAAGTGATATTGATATTGTTGAGGTTTCAAGATTCAGCGGTTTTTATTTGATGTCTACAATGGAGGCAACAGACGCATGGTATGGCACCGGTATTTCTGCTGATACAGATATTTTTTATAAAGGAACACAAAGCATTCAAGCAACAGCAACAGAGGCAGAAGTTGTGACCGCGAGTCTTGATAGAAGTTTGAATTTAACTTCAACCTTTCAAGAAGATACAGACGCATTCAAGGTTTGGTATTATTTCGACGATGTCACAAAAATTGATGATGTCAGATTTATTTTATCTGATTTGGTGAATCCATCTTCAGAAAACACGATTGAAATACAAGATACAGACCCACAATATGGCGAATTAATTTTTTTAAAAAAAGACTTTACAAACCTTTCAACTACAGATTTTTCATCCATTCAAACAATTGGTATCTTCACACGAACAACCGCTGCAACCACTGCAAATTATGATTGGGCAGAGCAAGGATTATGGTCACATTCTTGTTTATTTACAGTGCATTTAGATTTACCATCAGGCTTCGATTTAGGTTTAATTCCCGACATTAAAATATTAATTGATAAAATAAAACCGATTGGCACACATTTAAAAGAATTAACATACACGATATGAATGAAATTAAAAAATATAGATTGGAAAATCATTGATCTTTTGATAATTGTATTGATGATGATATTAGCAATCATCTTTACAAAAGTCATTGTATATTGATAACATATGCGATTATTAAAAGAAGCATCTTTTATAGAATTCGCAATATATTATGCAATCATATGTTATTTAGTATTATTAGCAATCTTATTGCTAGGTGGATTTTAAAATGTCTGATATCAAAAAAATCGTCACGACAAATAGATTATATTTAAGAAAGATAGATATATTAGATGCAGATGTGTTTTTTCAATATATGAAAAATGAAGAAGACAACGAATTTATGAATTTTAAATATCCAATGACATTACAATATTGTCGTGGATTCATTTCTAACTTATTACCACATACAACTAGAAAATTATTTGCGTTTTGTATTTGCAAACACGACACAAACCAACAAATTGGATATATTTATTTAAAACCATCTTGTAATGAAAAATCATATGAATGTTTAATGTGGATAGCAAAACCATTTAGAAATCAAAAATATGGACAAGAAATACTCAAAGCTTTTATCAAATTTTGTTTGATAGAATGTAATATTCAAAACATCTTTTGTCTAGCAACTAAAGAAAATATACAATCTAATAAAATGGTACAAAAATCAGGTTTTATTTTTGAAGGTACTTTAAGAAAAAGAAGATGCTATAAAAAACAATTAAGAGATATCCAATCATATAGTATTATGAGGGAGGATTTAGAATGATAGCACAACAAAACGAAATAGATGATAAAAAAATGAAAAGAACAAAGTGTCAAGTGTATTCACGAATCGTTGGATACATAAGACCAGTTAGCGCTTGGAATCTTGGCAAACAAGAAGAATTCAAAGATAGAAAATTATTTAAAATGGAGTGAAAATGATGAAATATGTTATGTGTTGCAATCACGATCAACGCTGTCCAGTTGTTAGTATTAACAACACCCACGATATTGTTGAAATTACTGATGATTATAGTGGTAGAGTTGTTATGAATAGAGAACAATTCAAAAAAATGTTGAGAACAAATTATGGAGATGATATAAAATGAAATTTAAGTTAGGAAGATTTTTGAAAAATGTATTGAACATTTTGGTTGTGCGTGTTATCAAGTCTTTATTTTTTAGCAAAACAAAAAAACACAAATGTAAATATAAAGAAAAACGGAGAAAAAGACCCTTCGAAAAAACAAGGATTTTCAAACCAAAAAAAACAATAAAATAATGAAAACACGTGGTTTAAGTTACTATATATCAGTGAAATACCCTAGGTTAAACACGCTATATTTATAGTTTAAATATTGTGTGTTTTTCTTTTTTTTTATTATTAATATAATTCGTTATCTATAATATTTTTAACTTTTTTTATTTCGTTTATAATTTCAATTATTTGTTGTTTTGTTAAAAATACAAAATATTTTTCTATAATATTTTTATTATCAAGAAATATAATTTGTGGTATTTGTTGTGATATTGCCATATAAAAACTTGCAAGATTTTTTTGCCTTAAATTATCAAGTATTATAACATCATTTATTATATTGTTTTTTTTCAAGTCATATAATATTTTTTCCTGCTTGTTTGCTCTTTCATCATATTTGTCGAAAATACAAATAATATTAATCATATAAAACACCCACGCAAATTTATTTCTCCGCCTTTTTCTGCATATAATAAATTGCATTTAAAAAAATCACGCGCATCATTTATATTAATAGATTTCTTTTTTAGAAATGTTAAAGTATTCAAGAAATGATTGATGTCAACCAAATATATTTCTGATTTTTTGATTGTGCCTTTCCAAAAACATAATAATAACAATGAAAAGTTTTTATTAAATTTATCTTTAAAATGTTGTAAATCATCTTTTTGTGTCATTCTATCTAATGTAAAGGTTTTGGATTTTGTTTCTTTACATTCAACTAGATAATTATGGTTTTCTGTAAGTATTAAGAAGTCTGCTGGCGTTGTTTTATGTGTAAGAGGATTATTATGGAGTTTAAGATACCATATCGGTGTATTTTCTTTATTGTATTTTTTCAGGCTTTTTGATAAAACACCTTCAATATGTTGTTTCTTCATATTATTCCTTTTTATTTTTGTTTTTCTCTTCATTTATTTTTTTAAATCTTTCAAAGCAGTTTTTACAACAGAAAAAATCATTGCCTATATTAAATGCTGCTCTTCTAATCTCAATCTTACACTTGCTACAAAACATTTTATTATTCATTTTTTATTCCTCCAACATTTGATATGGTTGTAGCTGGACTTGAACCAGCAATCCTCCACCTTGTAAGGGTGGTGCGTTCCCAATTGCGCCATACAACCATAATCATATCACTCCACCTTTTTTGCTTCAGAAATCTTGATATATGCGCTCTCTTTCAATGTAATTATTTGCTTCAATTGCTCTTCATCCAAAAATTCCTTTATCTTATTCTTATCTAAACTCTCATATTCTTTCTTAACATAAGATATCGTGCCTAATCCAGTCTTCAAAGAATCAATTCCCTCGGTCTTCAAATGAGACTCTAACTCCTTCCGGATCGCATCTTTAATCTCTGTCAAACTATCTATATCCTTCTTCAAGTCGAAATATGTTTTCAACTTCTCATTTATTGTTTGTAGTTCCATATAAATTCCTCCTAAACAAAATCAAACAACTTATATTGTTTATTTTTTTCTTCAATAAAAAATTCGAGTTCTCTCCAAATATTTTTAAAATCTATATCATTAATTGTTAAATTATTTTTTTTAAACTCTTCTATTGTGCAGTATTTTTTACCTTTTCCTACACCCATTATTTTATTAGGAATTAAAAAATGAATTCCCTCTCCATATTTGTTTGAAATTTGATATTGTAATTGTGAATTGTTTTTATAAAATACTTTATTATTTACTGAATATCTTTTTGAAATTAAAGATAAATCTTCATTTAACAAATTACTTATAATTTCTTCAAACCATTTTTTTTCAAATTTTATTTTCTTTTCTTCTTTTATTCTTGGAACCATATAATCCCAAAAAATCTTTCTAACTATTAAACTTGTAGATTTCTTTTTAATACCAGCATCTTTAACAACAATTTTATTATCTTTTGTTAAATATATATAATTTTTTTTTAATAATCCTTTTGGTTTATTAATATAATCGTCTTCATCCATTTCATCATCTGATTTTTTTATTGTTATTTTATTATTAGATTTAAAAAACCACATATGTGATATTTCATCATCTATACCCATATCAAAACCAGTATATGGAAATGGAACATTTGATTTTATTATATTTATAACTTCATCTTTTATTTCTATAATTTTATCTTTATTATTATATTCATCTAATATATATATAGAATCTGTATCTGAATATATAATTTTATATCCTTTATCTTTAAATATTTTTCTTGCTAATTTTATCCATTGACGTGCTAATCTTGTTACATCAGCAACACAAACATTATCGGCTAATGTTTTAAATGATTCATTCCCCAAAATTCCATACATAGTATTTAATATAATTTTTATTGTATGTTCTTTTGGGTCTTTATTTTTTTTGAAAATAATCCTATCTTCATACCATTTTTTAATTAATTTTTCAATCTTTCCCTGTGTTTTATCATTATAATATCCTTCAACTTTAAAAAAATTATTACCATTCCATCCTTCATTATTTTCTTTATTTCTCGAAAATATATTACACTGAACAATTATATTTGGGTACAGCGAGTTGTAGTCCAGACAATATATATCACCTTCAAAATGTTCAGCTGCAGGATAACTAACATATCCTCCACCATATGTACTATGTGTTTTTATATTAGAATATTCCTCTTTAATATCTAATGCTTTACATATTGCTTTATATGAAAAAACTGCTGTTGTACTATTTAAATAACTTTTATTTTTTATATCTTTTTTATATAAAAAATCTTTAAATACATAAAAATAAGATTCCAACCATTCATATAGTTTTTTTGTGATGTCTATATCTCTTTTTAAATATTTAAAAATATATATCATTTCATCTTTTGTAAATGTTTCTTTTTTTAATATATTATAATCAAAATCTTTTATCTTTCCTGACTCATCATCTACTAAATCTAACATTTTAGTAATATAATCTAATGAATAAGATAATAATAAATCTTTCATTAGACCCTTTTTAGTTTTAATAATAGTAGATCGATCTTTAAATATTTTATATAAATCAATATTGGTTTTATATTTCATTTTATAATGCTCTGTGTTTTCATTCTTGAAAATTATATCAGAAAATCCATTATTAAATAAAACTATATTATCATATTTTAAAGTATTAAATCCAACAAGATAATCATGAATATTAATTATTTTCTTTATATCATCTATCTTTGTTAGATAATAATATTCATTTGTATAATATGAATAGCATCCAAAAAATCTTAGTTTATCTTTATAGGGGTTTGCTTTTTCTTCTACAGAAGCTGTTTCTATATCATATATTAAAATTTTTTGATTTTCTAATTCTTTCATTACAATCAAATTTTATAACATTTTATTTTACTTTTTTTCAATAGATCCAATCCACATTCTTTATCATATTTTTCAATATAATAAACATTTTTTATTCCGGAAGCAATTATAATCTTCGCACAATTAATACATGGTGATATTGTTACAAATAAACTTGTATCCTTTGTTGGTATTCCATTTTTTGCACAAAAACTCAACATATTTTGTTCAGCATGTAATTCATTATATAAACTCCATTCGTGGTGTTTTTCTCTATCAAATTGTTTTTTAAAGATTTTATTACAGTGTTTTTTTCCTGGTAATGTTCCATTGTATCCCATTCCAACAATTCGTAAATCCTTAACCAAAATGGTTCCAACGTGTTTACTAACACAAGTACTTAAATCTGCTGTTCTTAAAGCAATAGATTTAAAATATTCAATTTTATTTTTTTTCATATAAAAAACTCCTCACATTTTTTTCAATTATATCCCTCATATCTTTAAATATTTTTAAAGGTCTTTTTGGCATTTCAACATATTCATTAAATAATCCTTCTTTTTTAGCTTCATTTCTTAAAATTATTTTGTTTCTATTTAACTTAACTTTTTTTAAATAATCCATTTCCATACAACTTTTAATACAACTATAATCAAGATATGGAACTCTAGCCTCTATTCCAAAATTACTTATTATATGGTCTATACGTTTTAGATGATAAAATCTAATTTCATTATTTAAATCCCAATCTAATATTGCATTTAAACCCAACTTTTTATTTAAATTAATATTAATATCTTTTTTAAAATTATGATTTAATATTTCATTTCTATTTTTTTTGTTGAATTTAATTATTCTATTTTTGTAAAATTTTAATGGATTTTTATTAAATTCTTTAAATAATACTTCTTGGTGTCTCCTATATCCACCATTTATTTCATCAGAACCTTCTCCAATTAAAATAACCTTAATACCAAATTTTTTAATCTCTCGACCTAATAAATAAGTCTGTAAAGTACTTCCCATATCCATTGGGATTTCTAATATATCAATAGCTTTTTTATATTCTTTTAAAGCTTTTTGTTTATTTAATATTATTTCATGATGTATAGTTTTAAGTTTTTTTGCTAAATTTCTAGAGGCTATTATATCGGGTTCGTTTTTATCAAATCCTATTGTAAATGTATGAATCCTTTTTATCTTAGAACAAATATAAGTAATATAAGAGGAATCAATTCCTCCACTTAATGTAATTCCAACAGGAACATCAGATGTTAAAAAATGTTCTATTATACTTTTTTTGAATGTTTTTTTTGTAGTTATAAATTTTATTTTCGTTTTTTTTAAATTTTCATCATATATTATTCCTGGTTCAAATTCTTCATAATTTTTATATAAAGAAACTCTTGAATACCCTAGAGATAACAACTCATTTAATGCATCTAAATTGGTCTCTTTTTTAATAGACATTGCACTCATCAAACTAGATGCTTCTATAATACCATGTTTATGTTTATAGTAATATAGTGGTTTTATTCCTGTTGGATCTCTTAGAAAATATGTTTTATTTTTTAATTTATCATAAATAATAAATGCAAACATTCCATTTAATTTTTTAAACCCATCAATTCCAAGTGTTTCATATAAAGCAACTATAACTTCTGTATCTCCTGTTGTTTTGAATTTATATTTGTGTTTATTTATTAGTTCTTTTTTTATTTTTTTATAGTTATAAATTTCTCCGTTAAAAGATATAATTGTTTTTGAACTTTTAAATGGTTGATTTGATTTTTCTGATAAATCTATAATTGATAATCTTGTATGAACTAGGGATATATTATCATCAAAATAAAAACCTGAATAATCAGGACCTCTATTTTTGAGTTGTTTTTCTGCAAATATAGCTTTTTTATATTCATATCCTGTTGTTATTCCCCAGATTCCACACATATTATTATTTCACCTTTTTAAATATTACAATTGTTTGATATAATGGAATTTTTATACCTGGATATCGTTTAGGATAAGTATTCATAAATAGTGTTTTTGGTAAATGTTTATGTAAATAAATACTATCTAATTTAATTCCAGGAATTTTTAAAATTTCATTTGTTAAATTATAATGTAATAAATATGGTTTTTTATTTTTCATTGTATCTTTTATTATAATTGAAAAATATCCATTCTTTTTTAAATATTTTAATATTTTTTCATATGTTTTTTTTATTTCTTTATAATATTCTTTTTCTGATAACCATGCAAAATTAGGTAATTCTTTATTATAATAAAAACTTCTTTCGTGATTAAATTTATTTTTTAAGTTTGTATTGGGTCTTTGTGGAGAATCAGAAACTCCCATATATGGAGTTCCAGTAACTATTAAATCAAATGATATATCTTCTAAAATAATTTCATTTATATTTCTCATATCTCCATCATATATTTTATATTTCATTTTTGAATTCTGATCTTCTACATTCTTTTTTGCAATGTGAGAATATTCCAATTCTATTCCATATCCATTTCTATTATTATTTATAGATTCAACAATTGTAGTTCCTGAACCTAAGCATGGATCGAAAACATTTCCATTTTTTGGAGAATAATTCTGAATAACAAACCTATATCCTTGCCAATGACCAGGACATAAATGTTTCTCTTTTGTAGTATAATATTTTTTTCTTTCTATTTGTTTATAATATGTCCCATCTTTTCTTTTCAATTCTCCTTTATAATATTCTTCTAAAACATCTGTATGATAATCATCTGGAAATTTATTAGAATATTCAACATTTATTTTTTCATTTATTTCATTCATTCAAAATCATTTTTTATTTATTAACAATCTTTGTAATGGTGTTGCTGTATATAAGCTTTTGTTTGTTTTTGTTTTGTTTTTTCTTAATATTTTATAATTCATTTCGTTTATTTCTTTTATAATTTCTTTTTCTCCTTCATAATTTTCATAACAAAATATTGCAATTTTTGCTTCTAAAATTGGAGACCAAACATTTAATTTTTTTATATCTTTTTTTTGTGTAAATTGCATTTAATACACACCCTCTGGAAAATCCTTTTTATATGCATGTAAACTAGAAGCAAACATAATATATTTTCCTACTGGAACATTTATTTGCTTTGAAATCCAATCTCTAAATGTAATTGCATGCCATATATCATTTTTAAAATGTGTATAAAAATCTGTACTTCTCATAATATAAACAATATCAAGTTTACCTTCTCTTATCATCAACTGATAAAACATAGAACATGGTACACGTGCTTTTCCTCCCATTCTATCTTGGTCAATATTTCTATCATGAAATTGAATTATTGTTTGTCTAGATTCTGGATTTCTTTTTAATTCTTCGATTAAAACGTTTATTTGCCAATACATTCTTTCATTATATGTATATTCAAATTTTCCATTTACTAAAAATTCATTCCAAACATTCTCTCTAAGTTTATATGCTTCTCCTGGATTAAGAGATATATGTTCTTTAGGATTATTCCATCCAGCAATTCTTTCTTTAAATTCAGAATTACACCAATTTAAACATTCTCCAACCATTTCATCTTTATCTTCAGAATTTAATATTGTAAAAGAATATCCTTGTAGTTCTTTTGTTTTATATCCTTCGTCATCTTCTACAATTTTATTCTGCATAGATTTACTATGGGCTTCAATTCCCATTTCAAATAAATCTCTTTCTATTTCACTAATAGCTTCCTTACAATTTTTATATATTCTCATTTAAATTCCTCCTAATATTTACTTCTTTGTCTAAATTTATTTACCTGATTCTTTTTAAAATACATGTTATAAATATCTTCATCTGTTAATCCAACACTTCTTAAAGCTCTAATTAATTCATCAAGTGCTTTTTCTAGATATTCAAAAAATATATTTCTATCTGTTAATACTTGTGTTTGTTTCCATTTTTTATTTCTTAATTTGTTTCCTGCTAAAGTTAAATATTGAACAATATTCCAATGTCTAATTTTAAAATATATATATTCAAGAGATGTTTCTATTCCTGTTATTTGTCCATATTCATTAAGTTGTTTAAAATCACTTGAATTATAACCTGCAATTAAACATAATTCCATATAAAAATGTAATGCATCTATTAATTCTTCTGAATAATGTAATTTATCAATATCTGATACTTTAGACCAATCTTTGTTTATATATATTATTTCAAAAGATTCACCAACTTCTTCTATTGTTCTATATATAAAATCTTTAAGCCATATTTGACCTTCAAGAGTATCTAGATTTGTTTTTGTCTTTTCAAATAAATCTCCCATTTTTTCTATATCTACATATTTCATAGCTAATTCATATTGTTTATTGAACATAGCTTCTAAAATATTCTTGGGAACTTCTCCAACATCTTTCATTTCATTTATATTTACCATATCTATTCAACCTCTTTTATTTTTTTTATTAATTTGTCCAATTCTGAACTATTAATTATAATTTTATTTAAAATAGAATGATTATAAAAATCATAATATCTTTTTCTTATATCTTCTATTTCACTTTCATTTATAAAATCATCTCCTCTATTTCTAAAAACATCTTTTATTTCATCTTCATTTCGATCTATTAAAATTAATAAATGAGGATATTTTTTTATTTTTTCTTCTAATTTTTTAAAAAAAATATCATCTTTAGCTTCATATCCTCTCTTAAATCCATATATCATTTCTGATGCATGATATCTATCAAAAATAAAATATATATTATCAAATAAATTTAAACAACTTAACATTGAAATATATCTTTCTTTTATCTTTGTTCTTTCTGTAATAGAACCATCTATTGGTCTATCTAAATTTTTCATAATTAATGAATTGTGTAGTTTTTTTGATAATTTTTCTATTAGATATCCCTTTCCAACTCCATCACAACCTTCTATGATTAATATCATATTTTTATTGTTTATTAATAAATCATTTATTTTTTTTATTAATCTTTCATTTATTTCATTAAATTCTCTTTCTATTCCTTCTATACTTTGTTCTTCTATTATATCTTTATAAATCATTTTGTTCTACCTCATTTTCTTTTTTTATTATAATTTCGTGCCCAAATTCTTTTAAAATCTGTTGTCTTTGTTTAGATGCAGATTCAAAATATTTAATTCCACGATCACAAAAATCAAAATAATATGCAAATTCTTTATTTTTGTTTTTCCGCATGCATCTTCCTATAGATTG
>SL_3KL_010_SEDDRAFT_10000811_pt1 | contig 27396 bp, 20 predicted proteins | sample SodLakKL_010_SED_2_FD_10381 | JGI IMG/M metagenome (IMG submission 10381) | reverse complement strand
TAATGGAAGCCACTATTCTCAAGTGGTTGAAAAAGGAAGGTGATTCAGTCGAAATGGATGAAACCATACTCGAAATCGCCACCGACAAAGTGGATAGTGAAATACCCTCCCCAGTGGATGGCGTAATCTCAAAAATTCTTTTTCCCGAAGACGAAGTGGTGGAAATTGGTAAGGTGATAGCCCATATTGAAACGGAGGGCGAAGAGGGCGATGTGCAGTCGTCCCCGGCAGTGGCAGAGCCCGCTCCTGAAGACGAGGCAGCACCTTCTGCAGAATCGGCTGAGTCAACGCCGAAAAAGGAAAAAGATGAAAAACCTGAACCTGCTCCACAAACCGCTTCAAAAGCTGTGAGTGAAGAAGAACTGCGACCCGGTTCTGTGGGAGCTTCAAAAAAGTTTTTCAGCCCGCTGGTCAGAAGTATCGCTTCCAAAGAGGGAGTGACAGCCGCTGAACTTGAGTCCATATCCGGCTCGGGAATGAGCGGGCGCGTCACCAAAAACGATATTTTGAATTACCTGGAGCAGCGTGCTGCGGGCAAAGTTGCAGCGCCGACGGAACAACCTCAGCCACAAACCCAACCGCAAAAAACTGCTGAAACTAAACAAACCGGTACGGCCGTCAGTGCCGGGCCCAATGAAGAGGTGATCGAAATGGACCGCATGCGCAAGATGATTGCACATCATATGGTGGAGTCCAAACAAACTTCACCCCATGTGACCTCATTCGTTGAGGCCGATGTGACCAACCTCTTTACATGGCGCAGCAAGAATAAAGATGCTTTTATGGAGAAGCACGGGGAGAAAATCACCTTTACCCCCATCTTTATGGAAGCGGTCTGCAAGGCAATTAGGGATTTCCCAATGATCAATATTTCCGTAAGCGGGGATAACATCATCAAGAAGAACAATATTCACATAGGAATGGCCACCGCGTTGCCCAATGGCAACCTGATTGTTCCTGTAATCAAAAATGCAGATAGGTACAACCTCGCCGGACTGGCCGCTGCTGTAAATGATCTCGCCAAGAGGGCCAGAGAAAATAAACTCGGTCCCGATGAGATACAGGGCGGTACTTTCTCTCTTACCAATGTAGGGACTTTTGGCAATGTAATGGGCACACCCATTATCCCTCAACCGCAAGTTGCTATCCTCGCCACTGGAGCAATTCGGAAAAAACCCGCAGTGGTAGAGACCGAATACGGAGATGTAATTGCTGTAAGGCAAATGATGTATCTGTCATTGTCCTACGACCACAGGGTGGTTGACGGATTTCTGGGTGGTTCATATGTGAGGAAAGTAGCCGATTATCTGGAGGCCTTTGACCCGGACAGGGAAATTTGAACAAGGTGAATTGCGTTTTGACCTTCCCGCTTGCTTTTTTTGACAAAGTTTCAACCGAAGCATGTCTGGATTCGTCCAGAAATTCATTTTGATGATTTTAATTATTGTGGCAACATTGTCATATAGACCGGTGAAGAAGAATTCAAGACAAGTGACGGGGAGAATTGTAAAATTTAATCAGTTGAATTAGATAGGGATGAAGTGCAAAGGGTGTTTTTCCCGCTGGACTTTTTGCGGTCTGTTATTCTTAATGCCCCTGCTGGTCAATAGTCTTACCGCACAAGAAGAGTATTTGTACCACCGGAGCATGGCCGATACTTTCTTTATGCACAAGCATTACGAAAGAGCATTGGATGAGTACAACAGCGCATTGTTTTTCAACCCGGAAGATCAGCAATCTCTCGAAGGTAGGGCAATGTCGCTATACAAAACCGGAGACCTCAGAACAGCCGATTCCGCCCTGGTTCATATTTTTAAAGCAGTTGAAGAACCCTCTCCTGAAATGACCCGCCTTCGGGCCATGATCCAACACCACCGTTTCGAATTTGATGAGGTAATAGCTGCCTATAAAGATTATCTAAGACTGATTCCCAAAGACCATCCCGACCGGCAGGTAATTCGTAATCAAATAATGAGAGCCTCAACCGGATTGAGGATACCGGGCAGGCGCATGGACGTGATGGTAGAAAATATGGGTCCTAATATTAATACTAGCGGCAATGAGATCAGACCACTTTTTTCACCCAATATCCCGGAGCGGATCTATTTTTCATCCAGCCGGCCCGGTTCAACCGGCGGTATGACTGATAAAATGGGAGTGCCCGATACAGTTTTTGGACATTACTCATCCGATATGTATATGGCGGATCTCTCGGGAGGGGAGTGGGTAGATATTCGCCACATAAGTGAAGAATTAAATTCTCCCATACACGACCTGGCTTTGGATTTTTCCAATCAGGGCCAGGTGCTATACTATTTTCGCGGATTTTCAGTGGATGTGGGCCGGGTTTTTACCGATACTTTTGGAATAGACAGAAATGAGGTCGGGAAATTGGCTCCGTTGGAATCGCCCTTTGTCCCGGAGTTGGGGGACCAGGGATTGACCTTTGTCAACGATTCTACCATTCTTTTTGCCAGCAATCGTCCCGGAGGACATGGAGGTTACGATATTTATATGGCCATGCGGAGAAACGGGGAGTGGAGTGAGCCACTGAACCTGGGACCTGAAGTCAATAGCGAATACGATGAACTGGACCCTTTTATGACAGAGGGAGGCAGAGAGCTGTTTTTCTCATCTAATCGCCTCAGCAGCATAGGAAAAATGGACATCTTTCACGCACATTGGAACCCGGAAACAAAAACCTGGTCGTGGGTGGAGAATATTGGGCGGCCGCTGAATTCCGCGGGTAACGATAGGTTCTTTCGTATATCCAATGACGGAAACACCTCAGTTTTTGCCTCAGACAGACCGGGTGGCAGAGGGGGCTATGATCTCTATCTCGCTTATTTTCGAAATGCATGGGAAGACCAGTTTGAACCCATGGACAGCCTGATTGTCAATGCCTTGTTCCCGTTGCCCGTAATTCCGGATTTTCTACAGTTTGATGCGGAATGGGCACTCGCATTTTTAGAACAAAAAGAGGAAGCCCCGGAAGAAATCCCGGCAGAAGAGGACGAACCGGCAGAGGAGCCGGAGGAAGTTGTTTTTGAAGAGCCGGAAGAAGTACCTTCTGATGAGGAGGAGTCGGAGGAGGTTGTCATTGAGGAACCGATAGATGAGGAACCAGAGGAAAAACTTGAGGAGATTGAAGAAATTGAATTGGTGGTCGAGCCCTTTTACTATGGAAGTGATGGCGAGATTCTCTTTGAGGACAATGTAAAAAAAGCGGACCGCTTGGCGAGAATACTTAGCGCAAATTCCAACCTAGAATTAAAGCTATCAGGGTTTTCAGCAGGTTCATCTCCACTTCATCTGGATCTGTTTTTCTCGATCAATAAAGCAGAGGCTATTGCGAATTTGCTGATTGACAAGGGGATTGAACCAGAGCGAATTACCGTTGTTGGTTATGGGTCTCAGTACCCGGTGGCCTTGAATCAAATTAACAGGGAGCCATACTATGCCGGACAGGAGGCCAACAGAAGGGTCGTGCCCGCATTGTACCAAGAAGGAAGAAAAGTAGAAGGAGTAGAAATCAGGGGTAAACTAGAACCCGACGCTTATTTATCCTCTCGCTACAGGGATTTTTTGAGAGACCGTGAGGGGGTTTACTTCAAAGTCCAAATATCAGCTACCAGGTCAATGCTCAATGTGGACGCCCTCAACCGGTATTCCCACCCGGAAATAGAAAGAAGTATGGATAGTGAATTTTACCGCTATACTGTGGGTTTTAATCACAGCTACGAAGGGATAGTTGATTTCAGGGACCAGGTTCGCACAGGGGGTATTGACGGGGCCTATGTTGTTCCATATGTAGAAGGTAAAAGGATTCAGGGTGAGTTGATTAGAGAATTAAGTGGTATCTTTGAAGAATTAAAACATTTAAACTGATTAGGAATGAAGAGATTGGACTTTCTTTCAGAGAGCTTGAAAAATCTGAAGGAAGTGGGGACGGTAACCAGGAGTTCCCGCTACTTGTGCCGCAGTATTGCCAGGCAAATTGACTTCGATAAGGCCGATACCATCGTTGAACTAGGCGCCGGTGATGGGGTGATTAGCCTTCATCTGCTCAAGCAAATGAAACCCGATTCCAAACTCATCGTTTTTGAGATAAACGAGGCATTCTGCAATCAGTTGGAAGAAATAGACGACCCCAGGTTTCATTTCTACAAGCGCTCAGCTGAAGAGCTCGATGATGTGTTGAAGGAAATGGAAATCGATGAGGTTAGTTACGTCGTTTCTGCCCTTCCTTTTACCGTTTTTCCGGAAAAAGTCGCAGAGGGTATAGTGGATCAGTGTAGGAAATCGCTGGTACCTAATGGCAAGTATGTGCAGGTGCACTACTCACTTGTCAAGAAAAATCTGTACAAAAAAGTTTTTGGCAATGTGAAAGTGAATTTTGTCCTTAAAAACCTGCCACCGGCCTTTTTACTCGTCAGTCTTAGAAATGAAGAGGTCTCCGGCAATGGAAATGACGTTGGGTAAATCTTTCACCATCTCCTCCTTTTTGGAAAATACGTAAAAATATCCACCCCCTCCTGCTCCGCAGAGTTTTAGATAAAAACTCTCATCGAGCATTCCCCGCTGCCATATTTCCCTTATTCCTTCAGGTATCATGGGTTCAAAAAATTCGTATTGAAAAAGGCTTAATTGCCGCAATTCGAGCCACAGATTTTCCGGTTGGTGGTTCAGATAGGCTGAAATGGCTCTATTCACAGATGGGATGTAATCGTTTTTCAGCACCAACTCACTTTCAGGCTCATTTACTTTTTTGCGGTACAATGGAACCAGAGCCGCGGTATTTCGCTTGATTTGGCTGTCCAAAAGACCGGTGAAAAAAGGTGGATTTCCAACTGAACCGTAGATTTCAGGGATTAGAGTTTTTCCGTCTTGAAGCAAAACGGCTTTTTCCAAGTAACTCACGAGTGGGTCCATACCCGAACTACTGCCGTGAAAAAATGCCTCCATTTTTTGGAGCATTTGGTGGGTTTCTTCCGGACTAGTGGGTTTTTTATTTGCAAAAGCATCGTAAACGGAGGCGCAGAGCATACCTGAACTGCCGAGTCCCACTCCCACGGGAATGCTGGATTTAAGGCGCCAACCCGCCTCAAAAGCCCGCTTCATTTTTTCCAAATCTAAAAAAGCTTCCTGTTCATCTGAGGCAAATAATTTTTCGAGGTATTGGATAAATGGCTCCAGTACTTTTTCCTGGCCTGTTAGTGTGTCATCACCCCGGACCCAGGCTCCTGAAAATCTGTGGAAGGGAAGTGCCAGGGCATCGGAACCCGAAAGTACAGAGTACTCACCGAGGAATAGTAATTTAGCGGGGTATTTTCGACGGGGAAGTGAGAGTTGGTTTTGCATGAATGGAGAAAGTTTTATGGAGCGAAAGTAAACATTTTTTGAAAGTGCCTTTCCTGAGCTCCAAACTGCGATCCAAAGGCTGAAAATTTATGGACAGTCCCCTGAACCATGGGAATTTTATCTCATAAGCCCTTTCTGTAATTACAACAGCCTTTTACTTCTCAAGTTCTTCTACCTTTTCGGTGAGCCATTTTATGTCGGCAATATTCCCCTCTTCGCTTATTTCTTTCTTTAATGCTCTGACCGATTCCTGGTCCATGGGATTGAGTCGAGCCAGCTTTTGAGTGTACTTGATGAGGTTGATGTAGTTTTTTCTCCGCTGTTCTGGAAGCTTATTTTTTTTGCGGTTGAGAAAAACCCTGAATGAGCTGAGAAAAGAGAGCAGCACATCAATTTCATCCAACTCGTAATAAGTCACAAGCAACATGGCCTTGGCACCGAGATTGTATGAAATATCGTCGAATTCCACGGCCCGGAGCAGTTCGAGTACCTTGTTGTAATCACCCATGTAGAGGTACAATCTGGCGAGGTTGAAAGTCACAGCATTCTCCCGCTGTTTATCATTGATGTATTGGCTGTAATTGTGGATGAATTTTTCGGTCCATTCAAATTCTCTTAACCTGAGCCCCACGATTACGATGTTTTTAAAAGTCCAGGGCGAAAACTCATTGTTGACCAGAAGAATGTCGTTTTCAATGGCGTATTTATACAGGAAAAACAACTCTTTGAGGAAGTTTTGGTGTCCCTGGTTCAGCCGCCTTACACAAAAGTTGATGGCATCCAGAAATATGCCCCGCGCCTGCATTTTAGGGAAGTGATGCAGGTGTTTGAAAATTAGTGATTTAAGAGTGAAATAGTGCTCGTCCTCTTCCGGCGATTCATAGACTTTGTAAATGGTGTGATTGATGGAAATCTGTGGGATATTTTCGTAGTCGTGACCTTCCAGGTGTCCGAGAATTTCATCGATGAACAAAAACTCGTAATCTTGTTTGACAAATCGTTTCCGACTAAGTCCTGAATTGAGATAGCGAAGCTTTTCAGCTATGAAAAAGTAATCGAGGTTTCTCGCAATCTGCTCGAGATTTAAACGGTGTTCGCGCTTGAATTCCGCCTCCATCATGTTGTCGTAATTTTTTTCAATCTCGTACTGGTAGTAGTAGTAGGAAGGGGCAATTTCCTGCTGCCGGTCGGATAACCGTCTTGCCGACTTCAGCACAGAATTGTACAGAGGGGCAATGCGCCGATTGCTGATTGCCTGCATGAGGTAACTCGCCTCGTGCAATGGATTTTCCTTGAACTCTTCAATGGCGAGAAACTCCTCAGTGAGTTTTAATAGGTCAGAGCAAAGTTTGCGAAATCTGCTGTCCGAGTATTTTTTTCCAGGATAAAGCTGCTCGAACACCTGCTCTTTATCCAACAGGGTAGGTTTTTCCTCTCGTATTGCTGTGTAAATGATATCAAACAACCCCAATATGGAATCGCTGACATTAAAATAGGGTGATCGGACAAATTTTTCCAGCCGGTTCAGTTCCGTGGTATTGAATGACTGAAGCACTTTAACCAGTTTTATGTTGGAAAAGTCCATAGGAGATACTATTTTCAAATAGTAAAATTAGTATATTTATCCGATTGATGGTCAATCACTCACAAAAAAAATTATGTATGAGGTCACAAAAAAAAAATATTTATATGTAGCTTTTTGTTGCATAGAACGGCCACCTCCACGCCTTTACAAATGGGCAATTATATAGATTATATAAATTTGTAATATGATATAGAAAAAATATTTATATGAAAATTTTTCAGATGTCCAAAAAATGCCTACTTTTGTACCAAACATCAACTGGTTGAACTCATGAACAAGGCATTCCTTATTTTCTTGCAGGTGTTGCTTGTAAGTTGCCTGACTCACACAACTGAGGCTACTGCTCAGTCACAGTCCCACAGCCCCTATGAGACCCATGAAATTCTCAAGGATTCAACATTTGAGTCAAACACTTTCAGCGCCTTTACCCTCTACATAATTAGTCACCCAAACAACGGTTCTGCTTCGAGGGCCGGAAATGGTATGAATCGGTATTTCACATACACTCCTGATTCTTCCTTTGTTGGAAGGGACAGTGTGTCGGTGGAGGTTTATTACACAGTGGGGGGCAATCCGATCATAAAGTGGTACCACTATGCCTTTGATGTCAAGGAGTCCATAGTTTGGATCAATGATGATGAGTTTATGGTTCCGACAGATAGTGACTGGACCTTTTTGGATTTGATGGCCAATGACAGTTCTACCCTTGGTGATTTGAGTATTAGCAATGTTTCTGCTGTTAATAATGGACAGGTTGACATTGTGAACGACAGCCTTTTCTTCAAACCCACTGAGGATTTTAGTGGAATGGCTTATGTCAGGTACGCAGCATGTGACAGTATCGGAGAATGCGGAAGTGCAACAGCGCACATCAATGTAGTTGATACCGCTGATATGGTCGATCATTCCACCATTCATTTGCACACCATGCTCAACCGGTCCATTCGTGTGTCTCTTCCATCAGATGGATTCGAATTGACTCAGGATCCCGATTTGGGAGTGGTGGAACAGCAGAGTGAGACCGGAATTTGGGAGTACACTCCCATTCAGAATGTCACAGGTCAGGATTCCTTTGAATTCGAACTCGACAGTTCTTATATCACCACAGTTTATATCACCATTCACGATTTGGAAAAACCCAATTCGTTCCTGGTGGACGACTACATCTACACCCCGCTGAATGAAAGTGTAGATTTCAATGTATTGGAGAACGACCTCAAGAACAATATAAATATCAATTCCTTTACCCAGCCCGATGACGGAAGTCTCACCCACAATGGGAACGGTAATTTTACTTATGCCCCTGATCTGGATTTTTCAGGACATGACCAGTTCACATATACGGTTTGCATTCTTGGAAACTGTGAGACGGCCAAAGTCAATATCTTCGTCGGCAACCTCAGTCCTCAAAATGATGCGACCTACAAGTTGACTACCACGAAAAACAGACCGTTGGTAATCAACTACGACGTACCCATTTCCAACTTTATGTTCCATACCACCCAGGAGCCTGACTATGGCGACCTCACCGTTTATCCCGGTTACGATGCGGTTACCATTGGTTGCAACACAGTGAGTGGGAATAACCTGGTTGTTTACGAACCAGATGAGGATTTTGTCGGGCAGGATGAATTTGAGTTGGAATACTGTGTAGATGGCCAACCGGATTGCCAAATCGTCAAGGTTGAGATTGAAGTTATTGATCTGGTGATTGACTCTATCTGTGTTTGTATCGATGATTGTGTGTGGCCGGGTGATGTCAATTACGACGGGAAAGTTGATATGCGAGATCTACTCACTCTTGGATGGTATATGGGTGAAACCGGAGCAGCTCGGGATGATGTGGATCTTCAAAATTGGTACGGACAATCCGGTGACGACTGGGACGATAAGCAATACACCGGAGAAAACTTAAAACACGCAGATACCGATGGAGATGGTGTTGTCACCGCAGCAGATACAGCAGCTATTAGCAATTTTTATCACAATGTGCACACCCTTGTCACGGAATCTAATTTTGAATACAAGCCCTATTCTGTAAGCCTTGTCGAATCTTCTACCGGGCCCTATCAAGCCGGTGATAGGGTGACTTTTGATGTGGTAGTTGGAAGCAATTCCAATCCGGTTGTTGATTTGCACGGCATTTCAATGACCTACTTTTTCAACAATGCCCCATTTGGTATATCGGAGTTCGATGCCCACGAGCACAACCAGTCCTGGTTGACATACGATGGTCCCTCTCTGTTTATGGCAAAGTCCTTCGACAGTCAGTTAGATTTTGCACTGACAAGAACGGACGGCTTCGGTGCCGCCGGTTATGGGATTGTTGCCGAGGTGAGTATTGTGACCGAGGATGACATTGATGGAATCAGGCTTGATAATTCTGAAGACCAATACTTTTCACTTCAACTTGATCTGAAGAACATTACCGGTTTTTTCGCTGATGAATCAGAGTTTTTGTTCCCGGAGACAACAGCATTTATTGACATTATTCGTCCCGGAGCTGAGACTATCACTGAATTTGGTGAGGACCTTCTCCATCTTTTCCCCAATCCATCCGGCCCCGGCCAGGGTATCAATCTCCACATGAACGGAGGCTTTGAAATTGAGGAGATACAGGTTTACGATGTGATGGGTAAATTGATCATGCAGCGCGACGACATCGCCTCAAACAGGTACCACTTTGACCTTTCTGAAAAAGCTACCGGCCTCTACATTGTTCGTATTAAAACGGACGGAGGTGTGGTGAGTCGGAAATTCCAGTGGGTGAGTGAATAAACCCAACTCCGGAAATTTGCTCGCTCTTGTTTGACTGAAGCTCCAATTGTTGGTTCAGAAGATATTAACTGTGTTTGCAGTCATAAATCTTTTTTTTTCATTGCTGTCCAGGTTTTCTGAAAATTTCGCTTGTGTAACATTTGTCACAATCGTTGCATATAGGTCGCCGTAACTTTGTCAATGTAATACCGATAGTGGTAATTTTTGACAAAAAACATATGATCATGAACGCAACGAAGAAAAAAGTGAGCTTCAAAGAACTAATTGAATCTGATACCCCGGTTTTGGTGGACTTTTACGCCAATTGGTGTGGACCCTGCAAAATGCTTTCTCCCGTACTGGCCCAATTGGCTTCAAAGCACAGTGGAGATATTAAGGTGGTGAAAATCGATGTCGATAAAAACCCCAAAGCTGCGCAATCCTTACAAGTCAGGGGTGTACCAACGATGATACTTTTCCAAAATGGTGAAATTCTCTGGAGGAAATCCGGATACATGAGTCTTTCTCAGTTGGAATCTGAGCTTGAACCTCACATTGCTTAAGTTGGCTCATTTGTATTGGCAAAACCACCTTGTTTGTAAAGTAGATTCAGTTGTATAGTTAGAAATTTGATTTGATTGAGGTGGGGTAAGTACTGGAATAGGAGGGGCACTATCAACGAAGTTTTAAGCCCTCAGCACAGCAGTTGCAATCAATGGCATTTAAAGTAATCAAAGGGCTCCTTGCAATCCTTGCACTGATGCAGGGATTTGCAGGGTGTACTGCCAAATCGATTGGTCATTGTGGTGTTTTTGGAGCCACAGTGGGGGCACTCGATGGCAGGCATGTCACCAAATAGTTCAGATTCTTTGCCTTCGTTATCGAGTGGTGGGGCGATGCCGTATTCCTTAAGAGCTTTTTTACCCTTTTCCGACATCCATTTTGTGGTCCAGGCTGGTGATAAAACAGTTTTGACCTCCAGGTCATTGATACCGGCATCCAACAGGGCAGTGGTGATTTCCATTTGGATGACACTCATGGCAGGGCAACCGGAGTAGGTGGGAGTGATGGTAACCACCCACTTGCCGTCCACCTTCTCTATGTCACGAACAATCCCCAGATCAACCACAGAGATGACAGGGATTTCCGGGTCTTTAACATTCTCCAGTATCTCCCAAATTTCCTTTTCCGTTATGTCAATCGCCGTGTGATTCATAATAGGTTTACCATTTTTGTCCCGGATAGGTTCTTTGTACATGCTGCATTTCAGCCAAAATATATCCGTGGTGTTCCGTGTGAATACCTTTTTTACCACCGCTGTACATAAATGCATCTTCGGGCACCTGCAGTCCGGCTCTATCTAAAATCTGAGATCGGTACTCGTTAGAGAGGGATTTTACTTGATTCAAATCTACCCCAATACCTCTATCTGCCATCAATTGGTCGAGTTCATCCACTTGAGTGAGTTCTCCACTGTAAGCCCAGAGGCTGTCGATGGCTTTTTCCATTCTCTTTTTGCTCTCTTCCGTACCGTCCCCAAGTCTGATCGTCCACTCTGAGCTGAATTTTCTGTGGTATGCCACTTCTTTGATTGATTTCTCAGCTATGTCGCGAAGACGTTCATCCCCGGATCTGGTAAGGGCATCTACAAAAAAGAAGTGCCAGGAGTCGAAAATAAATTGACGGAAGATGGTGTGGGCAAAATCGCCATTGGGGAGTTCAACCAACTGGCAGTTTCTAAACTGCATCCCGTCCCGGTGAAACGCCAGGGTGTCTTCTGTTTCTTCCCCACCAATGAGTTCTGCTGCGTATTGCAGATACATGCGCGACTGTCCCAAAAGATCCAGTGCCATATTGGTTATGGCAATGTCTTGTTCCAAAACCGGTCCGTGACCACAGAGTTCTGATAATCTGTGACCGAGAATCAGTGTATTGTCGGCCGCTCTAAGGACATATTCCGCGAGCGGTTCATATTCCGTATAGGATTTCATGTTTTCGGTATTAAAAGTTGACTTCAGTAATCTTACATATGCTTGACCTCATCCGGCAGGTCGTAAAAAGTGGGGTGGCGGTAAATTTTATTGTCAGCGGGTTCAAAAAGAGACCCTTCATCTGCCGGATTGGAGGCCTTGACGTGTTTGGATTCCACCACCCAAATACTCACGCCCTCATTGCGCCGGGTATAAACATCTCTGGCGTTTTCAATGGCCATTTCTGCATCCGCGGCATGTAAGCTGCCGACGTGTTTGTGGTTGAGGCCCGCTCTGCTTCGGATAAATATTTCCCACAGGGGCCAGTCCTTTTCTTTGCTCATGTTTTATAGTGATTTAAGCTACTTTTTCATCTTTTTTCCTTCTGGCTTGCTTCTCTGCAAAAGCAGCAGCAGCTTCTCTTACCCAGGCCCCCTCGGAATGAGCTTTTCTGCGGGCTTCCAATCGCTCCTTGTTGCATGGACCGTTGCCCTTAATCACATTCCAGAACTCATCCCAGTCGATTTCTCCAAAATCGTAATGCCCTCTTTCCTCATTCCACTTGAGCTCAGAGTCGGGAATTTTTAAGTCAATCAGCTCAGCTTGAGGTACGGTTGCATCCACAAAAGCCTGTCTGAGTTCATCATTGGATTTGCGCTTGATCTTCCACGCCATGGATTGTGCACTGTGCTTGGATTCGTGGTCGGGTGGACCAAACATCATGAGAGATGGCCACCACCAGCGGTTGAGTGCATCCTGAGCCATGGCTTTTTGTTCAGCAGACCCCTGCGCCAATGTAAGCATGATTTCATATCCCTGCCGTTGGTGAAAAGATTCCTCCTTGCAAATTCGGACCATGGCGCGTGCGTAAGGTCCGTAAGAAGTACGACAGAGCATTACCTGATTCATTATGGCAGCTCCATCAACCAACCAACCTATAGCTCCAATATCGGCCCACGTCAGTGATGGATAATTAAAGATGGAGCTGTACTTGGCTTTGCCCTTCAAAAGGTCGTCTATCATTTCGCTTCGCGGCGTTCCAAGAGTTTCCGCAGCGGAGTAGAGGTAGAGTCCATGACCGGCTTCATCCTGTACTTTGGCCAAAAGAGCTACTTTTCTTTTCATACTGGGAGCGCGGGTGACCCAATTGCCCTCAGGCAACATTCCGACAACCTCAGAATGGGCGTGCTGAGAAATTTGACGTACTAATGTCTTGCGGTATTTATCGGGCATCCAATCCCTGGGCTCGATTTTGACTTCACGTTCAATTTTTTCCTCAAACTTATTTAAAAGAGACTGATCATCCATTCCTGTAAAGTGTTTTTATTTGGTCAAAGTTAATCAAAAATGTGCAATATATTAACGGAATTTCAAGGTTCAATGTTTCGATTTCTTATGGTTGTCAATTGTTGCAGTGGTTTTATGACATAATTTTTAACATGTATCGGGTAATTTGTGCGATTGCCTGGAAATTGTATTGTACTTAGTTGGATTAGTGCTTTGGATTCACTTAAAAGGTAAAAAAGGGGGGGGGTCCTTTCTACGATAGGCGTCGATTTTCAAAGTTGTTCAAAAGTATTAATTTTGGCGAATGATATTATTGGCAGATAGCGGAAGTACTCGTTGTGATTGGCGGTGGATTGACCAGGATGGCACCCTTTTGGGCGATTTCTCCACTCCCGGCTTTAATCCAGTGTCACACTCAGGAGAGTATTTCAGAAAATTAATCCTCAGATCTGGAATGGGCAAAACCATAACCGGACAATCGCGCCTGGTTGGATTCTTCGGAGCTGGTATGGGGTCTAAAAGTCGGATTGAGCGCGCGCGAAAAATGTTGGAGGTTTTCTTCCCTGCAGCTGATGTAATTGCAGGTTCTGACCTGGATGCCTCTGCCATTGCATCGCTCGATGGAAACACTGGTGTTTGTTGTATCCTGGGTACTGGGAGCAATGCAGGCTTGTACAGAGGCCAGGAATTGTTGCGAAAACTGCCGTCCGGGGGTTATTTGGTGGGGGATGAGGGGAGTGGAAGTTATTTTGGAAAAATTCTGCTCAACCACCTCATCTACGACAGTTTGCCCTCACATCTCCGCAAACAGGTTCATGCAGAACTGGGTTCAGATCCTGTTAAATTGATAGATGAGCTGTATTCAACCGATTCACCGGCAGCATATTTGGGGAGAATTGGGAGTCTAATGGTTCAAATGAAGGACGATAAATGGGTGGAAGATCAATTGCGCGATGGTTTGTTTGCTTTTTTGATCAAACAGGTTAAACCGCTTCTCAATGAGGAGGGATATCCACTTTATGTAACCGGTAGCCTGGGGATTGAACTGAGGGATCTCTTCCGGGAAGTAGCGGGAGATTTGGGATATAAGGTTGAGCGATTTATTAAAAGACCCGTGGAGGAATTAGATCGTTGGGCCGTCAAACAACTAGAAATAAAGAAAGCGCAACAAGGGTGAACTCATTGCGCTGGAGAAAAGCCGTAAATCCACCGTGGATTACAGGCTGTTGATGTGCTTTGCCAGCTTGCTCTTGAGGTTAGCAGCTTTTTTGTGATGCCACTGACGCTGTCTGGCCAGTTTGTCAATCATACTGGAAACCTTAGGGAAAAACTTTTCAGCTTCAGCTTTATCCTCTAATTCCCTGAGCCTGGCTATTGCCGTTCTGGTCGTTTTCTTGTAGTAGCGATTGTGAATGCGCCTCTTTGCTTCCTGACGCGCTCGCTTCTTTGATGACTGATGATTTGCCATAACTTTTCTTTCGTCGTTTTTTAATCGGAGCGCAAATATACGAATACTTGAGTAATGAGGGCCTGTTTTTAGAAAAAAAATTTAAACGACCCGGGATTTCTTTTGTCTAATATGTAGCCAAAAAGGAGGTTCACTATAATAATTATTGAGATATTTGCACTGTGGCACGGTTAGATGGGGCATTGACTCCAGATGAAAAGTGCCGAATCAATTTTTTAAATGCCAGTTTGCACCACTTTTTTGGGCAGACTTGTGGAAAAGCTAAAGATAAATTTTGGTATGTCAGATTATTCTTATGTCTTCAATGCCCATCCGGAATACATTGATAATATGTACCGCAAGTACAAAGTCGATCCGGCCTCTGTGGATGAGGGCTGGAGGGTGTTTTTCGAAGGATTTGAGTTTGCACTCGGCTCAAATGGAGTGGCGAAATCCGATGGAGAAATTCGCAAAGAGTTCGCCGTTTTTTCCATAATACACGGTTACAGAGCACGTGGACATTTGCTCTCAACTACCAACCCCATCAGGCAACGTCGCGACAGAAAACCCAATCTCAATCTGGCTGATTACGGATTGGATGAGAGCGATCTTGACCAGAAGTTTGATGCGGCCAGTGAGATGGGAATGGAAAACGCCACCTTGCGCGAGATTATTGATCGCCTCAATGCCCTGTACTGTGACAGTATTGGCTTTGAGTTTCTTCATATAAAGGACAGACAAGCCAGGTATTGGGTGCGCGAGCAAATTGAAAAGCGGGATTTAAAAGAGGACTATGGCATTACAGCTGAAGAGAAACGCCGCATACTCGAAAAACTCAACGGTGCCGAGGTGTTTGAGCGGTTTTTGCACATCAAATACATAGGGCAGAAGCGATTTTCACTGGAAGGTGGTGAAGGTGCCATCCCCGGCGTGGATCTGATTATAAACGAGGGCAGTAAGCACGGTGTAGAAGAATTTGTAATCGGAATGGCACACAGGGGAAGACTGAATATATTGGCAAATATCCTCGGAAAGACATACGAGCAAATATTTACCGAATTTGAGGGCACTGCAGTCCCGGACCTCAGTTTTGGCGATGGGGATGTGAAATACCACCTGGGATTTTCTTCTCAAATAGAAACCCCAGCCGGCAAAACTGTCCATCTGAAACTTGCGCCCAACCCTTCCCACCTGGAATCCGTCAATCCGGTGGTCATTGGTTTTTCACGTGCCAAAGGTGAAATACTTTACGAGTCGGATTTTTCAAAAATATGCCCAATTTTACTACATGGTGATGCTGCCATCGCAGGTCAGGGGGTGGTTTATGAAACTGCTCAAATGAGTCAGCTCTCAGGGTACTTCACAGGGGGGACTGTTCATTTGGTCATTAACAACCAGATTGGATTTACCACTGATTTTGATGATGCGCGTTCCTCCATATACTCGACCGGGGTTGGGAATATGATTCAGTCTCCGATTTTTCACGTTAATGGTGATGACCCGGAGGCCATTGCCTATTGTGTAAAACTCGCCATGGAATACCGGCAAAAATTTGAGACCGATGTTTTTATCGACATGGTCTGTTACCGAAAACACGGGCATAACGAGGGAGATGACCCCAAGTTTACTCAGCCGGAAATGTATGAAATAGTCAAATCTCACCCCAGTCCGAGAATGGTCTATATTGATAAACTGGTTAAAAGGGGTGATGTGGACAGCAACCTGGCACAGGAAATGGAGAAGGATTTCTGGGATAAACTCCAGAAGCGACTCGATATGGTTAAAGAAAAGCCTTTGCCCTATGAATATCAGGAACCAGAACTCGCCTGGAAACAATTGAAGAGGAAGGCAGATTTTAGTGACTTCCAGCAATCCCCGGTGACAGGAATTGCCCGAAAAAAAATCATTGAGTTGCTTAGGAAACTCATCAATACGCCAGATGGTTTCACGCCCCTCGGCAAAGTCAACCGTTTGCTAAAGGCAGTTGAGCGCTTGAAAAAAGACAATACCCTGGACTGGGGAATGGCTGAATTGTTGGCCTATGCATCCATTCTCAATGAGGGTAAAGACATAAGAATTAGTGGTCAGGATGTGAAACGCGGCACTTTTTCTCACAGGCACTCCATTTTTTACGATAAAAATACCTACGAAGAGTACAACAGGCTGGAAAATGTGACGGAAGATCAAGGCAAATTCAGGATATACAATTCCCTGCTTTCCGAATTTGCGGTACTCGGCTTCGAATACGGGTATTCGATGGCTACCCCTGAAGCACTGGTCATTTGGGAGGCGCAGTTCGGTGATTTTTTCAACGGCGCTCAAGTCATTGTGGACCAATATATCACGGCTGCTGAGAGTAAGTGGCAGCGGCAAAGTGGTCTGGTGATGCTCCTTCCCCACGGTTACGAAGGCCAGGGACCGGAGCACAGTTCTGCCCGTTTGGAGCGCTTTATTCAAGCCTGTGCCGAACTAAATATGGTGGTTGTAAACATTACCAAACCGTCCAATTTTTTCCACGCATTGCGAAGACAACTGACCTGGGATTTCAGAAAGCCGTTGGTGGTTATGTCACCCAAATCGCTGCTGCGCCACCCGGCCTGTGTCAGCGATATGAGTGAATTTCTGAGCAACAAGCGCTTTGTCGAGCTGGTGGACGACCCGAACTTTGTGGATAAGAAGTCCCCGAAAGTGAAAAGGCTAATTCTCTGCACAGGAAAGATATACTTTGAACTGGATGAGTATCGAAAGGAAAAGGAAATTGACGATGTAGCAATCCTGCGCGTAGAACAACTCTATCCTTTCCCACAGAATCAATTGGAGGAGTTGCTCCTAAAATACAATAAGGCAGAATTGATGTGGGTGCAGGAAGAACCCGAGAATATGGGTGCGTGGTGGTATATTGCCATGATGTTCAGAGGAAAAGATATTCGCGCCGTAAGTCGAAAGGCGAGTGCATCTCCGGCAACCGGTTTCAAAAAAATACACGACCGTCAGCAGCAGGAGATTTTAGAGCGGTCCTTTGAATTTTGATTCGAGGGCACTTCCTGGGAAATGTCAACTGGTCAAATGTCATTAATGATAAATGTCAGGGTGGGTTGTAAATAATTGCACCCTCGTTCACCTTTGGTAAAAACCGTTGAAATGAAGAAAAAGTCCGGGAAAGGGGGAAAGCGACTTATTAAGAATAAAAAAGTGGTTAAAAAGAGGTGGGAGCGCCTCACGATGCCTGGTTTTTGGAGAGATGCCGGAAAAATCAAGGCCGGTGCCATTATTTTTGCCGTTGCCTTTGCCCTCTATTTACCGGTTGTCAACTACGATTACATCCTGGACGATAAAATTGTCATTTCCGAGAATAATTTTGTCCAGGAGGGGATTGGTGGAGTATGGGATATATTGAGTAGGGAGTCCTTTGAAGGGTATTTGGGTGAACAACAAAGCCTGGTTGTGGGGTCCCGATACCGGCCGCTTTCCATAGTTACCTTTGCCATTGAATACGAGTTGTTTGGTCTCAATCCAATAACAGGCCATATTGGCAACGGCTTGCTTTATGGGCTGAGTTGCCTGTTGATATACCGGCTTATGTTTTTCTTTTTCCGAAAAAAGGAGCCCACAGATACCCGGTGGTTTCTGTCCATTCCATTTGTAGCAACCCTGTTGTTTGCTTTACATCCATTGCACACCGAAGTGGTTGCCAATATTAAAGGACGGGATGAAATTATGGCCTTGATGGGTGCCCTTGCTGCCCTTTATTTCTCCATTCGATATTTTGACCGGTTTCAGCTTAAATGGCTAATCGCAGCATTTGCTGTCTTTTTTCTCGGCTTGATGGCCAAGGAAAATGTGATTACCTTTCTCGCTGTGATTCCCCTGGCTCTGTATTTTTTTACAGACAGACCGGTTTTGCGACAACTGCCCCTGGTGGGAGGCCTGTTGCTTGCCACAGCAGTTTATTTGATTATCAGATATCAGGTGGTGGGATATCTGCTTTCCAGTGGGGTGGAGGTAACACAGTTGATGAACAATCCATTTGTTGAGATGAACACTGCTCAACAATACGCCACCATTACATTGACCCTGGGCAAATACATTCAACTGTTGTTCGTGCCCTGGCCGCTGTCTCACGACTATTATCCATATGCCATCGCCATTCAGGAATGGTCCAATCCCACAGTTCTTCTGAGTGCTCTGCTGTACATCGGGATGATATTTTACGCCATTTATGGATTGAGGAAAAAAGACCTGGTTGCATTTTGGTTTTGGTACTATTTGGCGACCATTTCTATAGTTTCTAATGTGCTTTTCCCGGTGGGCACCTTTATGAACGAGCGCTTCGTCTATATGTCCTCTTTGGCATTTTGTGCATTACTACCCTGGATGTTACTTCGCAAAATACCCAATTACTTTGAGCGAGTCGGTAAAATACGGAAAATCTCCATCGGTGTGTTGGCGGTAGTGATGCTAGCTTATACTGCTATTGTGCTCGACCGCCTGCCGGATTGGAAGAGTCCTATGGCGCTTAATGCGAGTGCTGTAAAGACCAATCCCAACAGTGCCAGGGCCAATCTTTTCTACGGAACCGCCAATTTCAATAAATACCGGGAAGAGACCGATGGAGAAAAGAGGAATATGTACCTCAATGTGGCAAAGCACCATTTTAAAAGGGCTTTGGAAATTCACCCCACCTACAACAGTGCTTTGAATATGCGAGCCGGGGTTGCTGCAGAGCGTTTCCGAACACACCGCGACCTCGAAAGGTTGTTACAGGAATTTAGGGAGGTGTTGAAGATAAATCCGAGGATGTCTTACATACGAGAATACATGGAATTTCTAAACCGCACCCACTCTGACCGGCAAAAACTGTTGGACTTTTACTACGAGACGACGTTTAAACTGTTTACCGAGATGGGCCATTTATCCGAATCTCATTTTTACCTNAATATGGCCCACGAATTAGAGCCCAATGATGCACGTATCAATTACGCCCTCGGAAGGGTCTTGGAGATGCGCGATATGCACGATCAAGCAGGTAATCACCTCAATCGTGCCAGAGAATTGGAACCATCCCTTTTTGACAATTAAATTTTGTGCCCAATTTTGCTATGAAAGAACAGGAAATAATCAACCACATCGCAATCAGCCGGCTTCACGGAATGGGAACTAAGAATTTCCGCCGTCTGATCAATGAATTTAATACAACCGAAAACCTCCTGAAGGCGTCCCCATCAGAAATTTCCAAACTCCCCAAAATAAGGGAAGACTTAGTACGGGGCTTGAAGAAGGAGCTGGATTTTAAAGAGGCGGAGGATATCTACCGCAAGGAAATTGACCAGGATTCACAGGTTTTGGCTTATTTAGACCCGGCCTATCCCTCCAGATTGAGAAGAATGGCGGATGGCCCCATAGTGCTGTACTACCGGGGAAGTACAGATTTGAATGCAGGCAGGACAGTTGGTATTGTGGGTACACGTACTCCCACTCCGGACGGCTTGTTACTCACTGAGCAATTGATAAGTCAACTCGTACCTTATAAGGTGTTGACCATTAGCGGATTGGCAATGGGAATAGACGGTGCTTCGCACAAACATTCCCTGGATCAGGGTATTCCCACTGTCGGGGTTCTTGGAGGTGGCCATGATTTTATTTATCCCGCCAATCACAAAGGACTTGCTGACCAAATGCTTGAAAATGGGGGACTGCTAACAGAGTTTGTTCACGATCAAAAAGTGGTGCGCGAGCACTTCCCCATGAGAAACAGGATTATTGCCGGCTTGTCCGATGCACTTGTCGTGGTAGAATCCAAACAAAAAGGTGGTTCGATGATTACCGCACAGCTCGCCTTTGATTACAATCGCTACGTCTTTGCATTTCCCGGAAAACCATTTGACGAGAAGTCGAGAGGGTGCAATAAGTTGATAAAAACCCATGTGGCTTCAATGATGGAAACTGCGGATGACATTGCAGAGCAATTGAACTGGGATGTGGAAAGTGGACAGCCAGCTGCCGCGCAGGGTTTGTTGTTTAGTGAAATAACAGAGGACGAGATGCTGATAGTGGATATACTTCGTGAAGAGGGCAGGGTACATGTGGACAAACTCTCACTACTGGCCAAATGCCGGCCCGGGAAACTCGCCAACCTACTGTTGGAATTAGAGTTAAAGGGCATGGTGCAATCGCTCCCCGGTAAGTTGTACAGGCTGAAGAATCGAATAAACTAACCGAATTTTATCATCTACAGAGTATAAAAAGGTAAAGCCCGGAAGAGGGGATCTCCCGGGCTTTATTAACCTAAATCCAACTACTTGCTACTTGCCTGGTACTTATGAAATCTTTATAGATTTTGCAGGCTTTTTCTTCGCCTCTTCCCTCTTGGGGATTTCCAACATTAGCATACCATCCTTATAATGGGCATTTATTTTTTCAGAGTCACACGTTTCGGGCAGATGGAATGATCTACTGAAAGAAGTATAGTTAAACTCCCTTCTTGTGAATGTGCCCGACTTGTCTTCTGACTCATCTTTGCGCTCTGCAGAAATGGTCAAAATGTCATCTTCCACGGTGACATTGAAATCCTTTTTGTCAAGTCCGGGAGCTGCAACTTCCACTGTAAAATTGTCCTCATTCTCGACAATATTTACAGAGGGTTTGGTAGCCATAAGGCTGCTTTCGTGCATATCTCCAAAGGACCCGTTGAAAAAATCATCCATCATTCTGGACAGCGTGCTTTGAACCGGCGTTTTATTGATCTTCATTAACATGGCTGAAAATTTTTAGGGTTAAACAATTGATTTTTCACCCAGTTATCATCAAACTATGTGCCGTTGCAATCATTCGGTCAAAAAGGCATAAATTATGTTTCTGTTTGTCAAAATGTCATTTAAGAAGGAGTAAAAGTTGCATATGCATCATTATGGAGGTGAAAAAATGGCAGTATGGACGTGATGTTTATTGAACAAATTGCAGGAATTATGATGCCGCCCAAATATTTTTTTAGTCCTCAGACTACGTTCAGTTTTTCCTAAGGAAGGATTAGGGTCTCGCGGCCCAAAAGTGGATTACTTACCTGATAAATGATTATTAATGCCTGTTTTTCAGGGCGTGTTTGTGGTTTAATCGACTGAACAGCCATGCAACTGCTCCTCCGGTAAAGAACATGATAATGGAATACACTGCCGGGGCAATGGCCATATCAGGGCTGTTTAAAAGTGTGCTGCTGGCTGCAATGGCGATTGCCAGTGTTCCATTTTGAATGCCGGTTTCTATGGAAATGGATGACTTTTGCGGCATAGGTAAGCCCATTAGCCTGCCTGTGAGAAATCCCGTTGCCATGGTGACTACATTGAGTATTAAGGCCCACAATCCGGTATCTTTAAAGGCCGGTAGTACCATCTCCCGGTCATTAAACACCACCGCCACTATAACCAAAATGATAAACAGGGTAGAGGCCAGCTTCACAGGGCGAATGGCTTTCTCTGCCAGTACCGGAATTTTTGATCTGGTGAACATCCCAAAACCAACGGGTATGACGGTGATAACCATGATTTGGAAAATTGTACGTAATACGGGAAGTCTGATAATTTGGCCTGAATCGTAGAATAGCTCCAGTCCGAGATTTACGATAATGGGGATAGTAAAAATGGTTATCAAACTTGACAAGGCGGTCAGAGAAATAGAAAGGGCTGTGTCGCATTTACCCAAAAAGGCGATTAGGTTGGAGGTCGGGCCACCGGGGCAAGCCGCAATCAAAATCAGCCCTACTGCATACTCTGGTTTCAAATCAATGGAATACACCAGGGCAAATGCAATGGCCGGCAACAAAAGCAATTGAGAGACCAGGCCGGTGAAAACCGCTTTGGGATAGACCAGAATTCTCTTGAAATCATTTAATCGCAGGGTGAGACCCATCCCATACATAATGGTGGCAAGGGAAAGCGGAAGCAGTATTTCAATGAGTAAATTGGTCTCCAATTCAACAATTTTCGGTCAAATATACAGTGATTTGAATTTCCGCAAAGCCGTGTTAAAACCCTGCATGAAATAGGCTGTGGTATTGGAGAAGTTTAACTCAGTAAAATAGTGTACACCTATGTGGAGATAATCGCTGAAATTCAAGAGGATAAGCTAAAGAAATCTCTATGGATAGAGATTGATTAGGTGCTCTTAATGATTTGAGAATGGCTTCTCTAAAAAAATGGTATTTCCGCATTTAGGCCACCATCAAAGGATCTCATTTCTTCAGCAATTCCATCAGTTCCTCCAAACCAACTTCCCTTTGTTCACCGGTATTTTGGTCCTTAAGACCCACCACATTTGAAGTGCGTTCTTTTTCTCCTACCAGTGCCACTCTGGCGACCTGAATTTGTTCTGCATACCTGAATTGCTTTTTGAGTTTGTCCGGGCTGGGGTAAACCTCAGATGGGATGCCCGCATTCCTGAGTTGAGTACACCAGTTGTAACTGTACAGCAGACTTTCCTCGTCAAAAGGCATAAAGAGGACCCGCGAGGAGCTGAGTGAGAATTCAGGAAATCCGTTTTGTGCTTCCAGGGTTTCAAAAATGCGCTCAGCTCCAAAGGAAATACCTACCCCGCTGATATCCGGGTAGTCAAAAATGCCGGTTAGATCGTCGTATCTGCCGCCGCCGCCAAGGCTTCCGAGCCCTGTATTTTTTCCCTCTACTTCAAATACAAAACCGGTGTAATAGGTCAATCCACGGGCGAGGGTCAGGTCGATTTTCGCATTGTTGGTCAATCCTTCAAAACCTCCAAGTTTAGTTAGTTGGTTGATTTCCTTCACGGCTTCCATACCGGCTGAAGTGGATTCCAACACTTTCTTTACTCCCTCGTTTTCGTAACCTTTTGAGATGACATCCAGCGTTTTTTCAATGGCTCCCTCTTCGCAGCCGAGTTTTCTTAATTCCCCGGCAAAACCCTCTTTGCCTATTTTGTCCCATTTATCAAGGGCGGTGGTAAAGGCGATAAATTGGTCTCCCAGACCGGCCAATTCTGCAATGGCGGCCAATATTTTCCGGTGGTTGACCCTGATGGTTACCTCGATGCCCAGTTTATCAAATACCCGGTCGTATATTTCCATTAATTCGGCCTCATAAACGAGTGAATCTGAGCCGGCCACATCTGCATCACACTGGTAAAACTCCTGGAACCTGCCTTTTTGGGGACGGTCGGCCCGCCAAACCGGCTGAATTTGATAGCGCTTGAAAATCCTGGGTAAGTCATTGCGGTTCATGGACAAAAACCTGGCAAAGGGAACGGTCAGGTCATATCTAAGCCCACGTTTTGAAATGGATGGCAGCAATTTGTTGCTGTCTTGTGCACTCAGCGCATCCTGGTCTGCTTTTGACAAAAAATCACCGTTATTCAAAACCTTGAAAAGCAGTTGGTCCCCCTCGTCCCCGTACTTTCCCATAAGTGTCTCCAGTTTTTCCATGGCCGGTGTTTCGATGGGTTGGTAGCCGTAGGTTTCAAAGGTGTCTTTGATGATATCAAAAATGTAGTTCCGCTTTCTGATTTGAAGTGGACCAAAATCCCTGGTTCCTTTTAGCAGTGATGGCTTCATCTTGAGTGATTTTTGACGGTATGGATGTTTTTGTCTCGCTTTATAATAATATGTTTTACGCCCGGCAACCGGTTAAAATAGCCCCTTCCGCAATTGGACAAGCCGATTGAAAAAGGGATGGACCAAAAGATTTTCCACTACCTCCCTTTGAGCGTTTTATGATCAAATAGCCGGGTGAAATTGCTTCAGAAACCTGATGTCGTTTTCGAACAACCACCTGATATCTTCAATTCTGTATTGCAGCAGCGCCTGTCGCTCAATCCCCATTCCAAAGGCAAAACCGCTGTATTCACTGGGATCGATTCCGCAATTCTCCAGGACCTGGGGGTCCACCATGCCACAGCCCATGATTTCCAGCCAGCCGGTACCTTTGGTGATTCGCTTGTCAGTTTCACTCTCCAATCCCCAATATACATCAACCTCTGCACTGGGTTCTGTAAATGGGAAGTAGGAGGGACGGAGTCTGATTTTTGCATCCGGGCCGTACATCTCCCTGGCGTAATGTAAAAGGGTTTGCTTCAGATCGGCAAAAGAGACATCCCGGTCTATGTACAAGCCCTCAACCTGATGAAACTGGCAGTGGGATCTGGCCGATATGGTCTCGTTGCGGTAAACGCGCCCCGGGGCAATAATGCGAATGGGCGGTTTTGCACTAGTCATGACCCTGGCCTGCACGCTGGAAGTGTGGGTCCTGAGCAACAGCCCCTCAAAATCCCTGAGATAATAAGTGTCTTGCATATCTCGAGCGGGATGATCTTCCGGGGTGTTCATAGCAGTAAAATTGTGCCAATCGTCCTCGATTTCCCGGTCTTCTGCGAGTAGGAAACCCATTTTCTGAAAAATAGATATGACGCGGTTCATCACAATATCCACCGGATGACGCGCCCCATGCTTAATGGGAGCCGGTGGAGCTGTAAGGTCAATGTCCCGGTACTCAGCTTGTTTTTCGCGCTGTTCCAGTGCAGGTTTTAGTGTGTTGTAGCGCTCTTCAGCAGTATTTTTCAGCTTGTTCAGTAACTGTCCGTAGGCCTTCCGGTCCTCCGGTTTCAGGCTGCCCATTTTAGAAAAGAGGGGCTTGATCTCGTTTTTCGAGCCGAGATATTTGATCCGAAAATTTTCCAGCTCCTCAACGTTAGTCGGTTCAGCGCTTTTTATTTGGTCCAGAATTTCCTCTGCTTTATTGAATTCTTCGTTCATCCTTGGTTCTGCTTTTCGGGGCAAAGGTAGGGGATATTTTAAAAAAGTTCCATCTTTGGGGAAGTAAGCGGTGCAATGCCGGAAAAAATTTGTGAATAGAATGTGGACCAGTAGTGCGGATGGAAATTCATTATTTAAGCAGGTAGTTTGCGGGCTGCTCGTTTTGTTGCCCTTTCTGATGCCTTTTTTCAAGCCCGCTGTATCCATCGGCATGGGCTTGTTGGTTGCGGCCGGTTTGATTCGGCTTTTCGCGGACGGTGCCCACCGACGTTTTTTGTCCGAGGAGTTCAGGAGGGAAAAATGGGTGATTTTCACGCTGATTTTATTTCTGGCCTGGATGGCTTTGGGGGTGCTGTGGAGTCCTGCCTCCGATGCATTTGGTCGATTGCTCAGTTTTGATGAATTGCTTTTGGTGCCATTTATCGCCTGGGCACTGCGGGACTGGTTGGTTGAAAATGCCCCACGGATGTTTAAGTCACTTCTGGCCGGCTCTGTTATTGCATCATTGGTGACCTTGTACTTCCACTTTTTCCCGGAGCAGGTTCCTATAGGTGATGGCTATTGGTACATACTTCGAAAGGAGGCTGAAATGCAGGATTTTGCAAGATTTGGTGCGTACAGTCCGTTTCTCGACCGGCTTTATTTCGCCTATTTGTTGGGCTTTTCATTGCTCGTGATTTGGGTCAGTCATTTTAGAGGCGGAGTGCAGACCAGTTATATTCTTTGCGCACTAATAATTGCACCGGGTTTTGTGGTACTGGGAGGACGCGGAGCGATGATTGCCCTGGCTTTTGCTTTGATACTGTCAACTACTTACGGATTTTTTAACAGATCAAATGATTGGGCTCCCGGACGATGGCAAATGATTCTTCTCGCTACCCTTATTTTGTTGCCGGTGGTGGGTTTTTTTACTGGAACCGACACCAAATTGACCTACCGGTTTGACCAGTTGAGATGGGAGTTGAAAAATTACATGCAAGAGGATGTGGACCTCAATGAGTTTGAACACCAAACTGTGGCTTTGAGACTGGTCTCCTGGGAGTACAACATAAAACTCATTTCTGAGAATCCGGTATTGGGAACCGGAACCGGGGGTTACCGTCAGGTCATGAATTCGGCTTACGAAAGAGATGGTATAGAACTTCACGCACATACCAATCAGCAATTTCTTTTCTTCGGTGTGGAAGGTGGAATCCCGTCCATGCTCCTTTTCTTGTTGCTTTTCTTTTCCACTTTTTTTGCTGCCTTAAAAAACCGGAATGGCTTATTCAGATCATTTGCGGTGGGGTGGTGGTCTTATATGGCGGTAGTTATGGCCTTTGACTCGCCACTCAACTTTCAAATGCCCGCTTTTTTGTTTCTGCTGATTTGGTGGGGTTTGTATTTTTCTTCGGGCTTCAGATTGAGTGAGAGAAAAAGTACTTAGACAATGCCTTCCCGGAGCAGGTCGTGAAGGTGGATTACGCCGAGGTATTCGCGATTTTCTGAGACGATCAATTGTGTAATACTGTGCTCCTTCATAAGGTTGAGTGCCTTGATTGCCATGGTTTCAGGTGCCGTAGTCCTGGGATTGGTGGTCATAATATCAGCGGCACTTATGTTTTCCAGCGGGTTGTCGGAAGAAAGCATACGCCTCAGGTCCCCATCTGTAATTATCCCCATCAATTTGTCAGTTTCCCTTTCCAGTACTGCAGTCATTCCCAGTCTTTTGGAAGAGATTTCCAGTATGAGTTCGGGTAGCGTGCTGTCGCTGTAAACAGCAGGTTTCAGATTGGACTGTGCGACGTCTTTTACCCGGAGGTAGAGTTGCTTGCCCAATGCCCCTCCAGGGTGGTATTTGGCAAAATCACTGGGGCTGAATCCTCGCAATGCAAGCAATGCCATAGCAAGGGCGTCTCCCATGGCCATTTGTGCAGTGGTGCTGCTGGTTGGTGCCAGATTATTGGGGTCCGCCTCCTTTTTTACCGGGGTATAAAGCAGGTAATCACTACGCTTTGCCAGGTAACTCTTTTTGTTTGAAGTCATTCCCACCAGTGTATTCCCGCGGGATTTTACAATAGGTGTAAGTACCTTGATCTCAGATGTTTGACCACTTTTGCTGATGCAAACAACTATATCGTGAACTCCTACCATTCCGAGGTCACCGTGAATGGCATCTGCTGCATGCATAAAAAGGGCGGGGGTTCCGGTTGAATTGAGAGTCGCTACAATTTTCTGTGCA
>SL_3KL_010_SEDDRAFT_10000810_pt1 | contig 27400 bp, 23 predicted proteins | sample SodLakKL_010_SED_2_FD_10381 | JGI IMG/M metagenome (IMG submission 10381) | reverse complement strand
ATATGACCAACTTCCAGCGGAATTTTTCAACGGGCGAGATCGAAGTCGACGGATCGGTGGTTTATCATAAAACCGAATACCGTGAACGACGCAATCATTTCGCTTTTTATTCAGTAAATACACCGATACAGGGATTCGATACCGATCGTGATTCGTTTATCGGTCTGTATAACGGTTTCGAATTGCCACAGGTAGTCGAGCAGAATAAACCGGGTAATTCCATTGCACACGGATGGGCACCGGTTGCATCGCACTGCCTTGAAGTCAACCTTGATCCGGGCGAAATCAGGGATTTCATTTTTATTCTCGGTTATGTTGAGAATGATCCGGATGATAAATGGGAAGCGCCGTCGGTTATCAATAAAAAACCTGCACGGCAAATGATAGAGCAGTTCGGGGATACGAGACAGGTTGACGAAGCTTATAAACAATTGAGAGAATTCTGGGATGATCTTCTTTCAATATACCGTGTAGAAAGCAGTGATGAAAAACTCAACCGGATGGTAAATATCTGGAATCAGTATCAGTGTATGATCACCTTCCATATGTCGAGAAGTGCTTCGTATTTCGAATCCGGTATAGGACGGGGCATGGGCTTCCGCGATTCAAACCAGGACCTCATCGGTTTTGTCCATCAGATACCGGAAAAAGCCCGGGAGCGAATTCTCGATATTGCGGCAACTCAATTTGAGGACGGCGGGGCATATCATCAGTATCAACCGCTTACAAAAAAGGGGAACCATGAAATCGGCGGTAATTTTAACGATGATCCGATATGGCTTATTCTTTCCACTACTGCCTATATTAAAGAAACAGGAGATTTTTCTATCCTTTATGAAAACGTACCGTTCGATAATGATGAAACGAAAGCACAAAGTTTATTTGAACATCTGCGAAGATCATTTTACCATGTTGTTAATAATCTCGGACCGCACCGGCTGCCGCTCATCGGTCGTGCGGATTGGAATGACTGTCTTAATCTAAATTGCTTCTCCACAAACCCGGATGAATCTTTTCAAACGACTGAGAATAAATCGGGGGGACGGGCAGAGTCTGTTTTCATTGCCGCGCAGTTTATTCTCTACGGAAAGGAATTTGTTGAACTATGCCGCAGATTAAGAAAAGATAAGGAAGCTGAAGATGCAAGCAAACACATTAATGCTATGGTACAGGCGGTAAATGAACATGGCTGGGATGGTGAATGGTTTTTACGGGCGTATGATTTCTTCGGCGAGAAGGTTGGGAGCAGTGAGAATGAAGAGGGAAGAATATTCATTGAACCCCAGGGGTTCTGCGTTATGGCAGGAATTGGTATTGAGGATGGGAAAGCCAAGAAGGCACTTGCATCCGTTGAGAAATATCTCGATTGCGAATACGGTATTGTATTACATAACCCTGCCTTCACAAAATACAATATCAGGTTAGGTGAAATATCAACATATCCTCAGGGATATAAAGAGAATGCGGGTATATTCTGTCATAACAATCCCTGGATAATGATAGCAGAAACTGTGCTGGGGAACGGTATAAAAGCTTTTAACTATTATAAAAAAATTGCTCCATCCTATCTCGAAGATATAAGCGTATTACACAAGACCGAACCGTACGTATATTCACAGATGATCGCGGGTAAAGATGCACCGAATCCCGGTGAGGCGAAAAATAGCTGGTTGACCGGTACTGCTGCATGGAATTATTATGCAATTACACAATGTATACTGGGAATACGTCCCGGGTATGATGGACTGTTAATCGATCCCTGTATTCCAAACGATTGGAATAAATTTGTAGTTACCCGGAAATTCCGTGGTGCAACCTACATAATAGAAATAGAAAACCCCTCAAACATATCGAAGGGGGTAAAATGTATTACCCTTAACGGCGATGAACAACCTACCAGTTTGTTACCCGTTATGCCGGGAGGATCTGTAAATAAAGTGAAGGTACGGATGGGTTCATAAGTCTAATATCCTGTAGATTTTATTTACCAATAATTCTGAAACATAAGTATTTTACATTTTTACACCTACCGTAATAATTTTAACAAAAATTGACTTTTCGGGCTAATTTGCCTATTTTTAACTTTTTATATCAGTTCCCACTTCAGTAACCCAACGTGTTATATAGTTGAAAATACAGAGGATACAACATGGCGAAATTCCAGGGTGTAGATTATTTTGATTTAGATGATGTACTTGAAGACGATGAAATTCTTGTACGAAACACTGTACGTGAATTTGTGGAAGATAAAGTTATACCGATCATAGAGAAGCATAACAGGGAAAGTACGTTCCCGAAAGAATTGATACCAATAATTGGTGAACTTGGATTGATAGGTTCGACGTTGCCTGAAAAGTATGGATGTGCCGGTATGAACAACGTTGCATACGGTTTGGTAATGCAGGAGCTTGAACGGGGCGATAGCGGTATCCGGAGTTTTGCATCGGTACAGGGTGCCCTGGTCATGTATCCGATTTATACGTTTGGCACAGAGGAACAAAGGGAACACTGGCTGCCAAAACTTGCTTCGGGTGAAAAGATTGGTTGCTTCGGATTGACTGAACCGGATTATGGCAGCAATCCGTCAGGTATGAAAACACGTGCCGAAAAGAAAGGCGACCGTTATATATTAAATGGTGCCAAAATGTGGATCACAAACGGAACGATAGCCGATGTTGCGGTTGTCTGGGCAAAACTTGACGGCGAGATACGCGGATTTCTTGTTGAAAAAGGAACAAAGGGTTTCTCCGCACCTGAAATGAAAGGTAAACATTCCCTTCGCGCTTCGGTAACCTCTGAACTTGTCCTTGAAGATTGTGAAATTCCTGAGGAGAATCTACTTCCGGAATCCGGCGGCTTGAAGTCGCCGTTGATGTGTCTGAATCAGGCACGGTATGGTATTGCCTGGGGTGTGCTTGGTGCGGCGATGGCATGCTATCATACCGCTTTGGATTACTCGCAAACACGTATTCAGTTCGATAAACCGATCGGTTCGTTCCAGTTAATTCAGGAGAAGCTGACCCATATGGTCACCGAGATAACAAAAGGTCAGTTACTCTGCTGGAAGCTCGGTCGAATGAAAGATGCCGGTACACTGAAACATACACAGGTATCGATGGCAAAACGTAATAATTGCTATCATGCACTCGAGATCGCCCGTATGTCACGTGAGATACTGGGTGCGAATGGAATCCTCGATGAATATCCGGTTATGCGCCACGCAGCAAATCTTGAATCGGTAAAAACTTATGAAGGTACACACGAAATTCACACGCTCATTATCGGTCAGGATGTTACCGGTATTGCGGCATTCACCTGAAAGGATGAAGCACACTTCATCCTTTTCTTGTTTTTAGACGAGGAGTGATTGTATGACAAAGAATAAATTTTTGGGTGATGCACTTACATTTGATGATGTATTGCTCGTACCAAATAAATCGGATGTATTGCCGCGCGAAGTAGATACATCAACACGATTTACACGGAGTATCAAGCTGAATATACCGATAGTGAGTGCAGCAATGGATACCGTTACCGAAGCCGAAATGGCTATCGGTCTTGCCCGTGAGGGCGGTATCGGTATCATCCATAAAAATATGACGATTGATGAACAGGCCGCGCAGGTTGATCGCGTGAAAAGATCCGAAAGCGGTATGATCCTCAATCCCATTACACTTACCCCTGATCGTAAAGTGCGCGATGCGCTCGAATTAATGCGAAAGTACAGTATTTCAGGTGTCCCAATTGTTGATAATGGTAAACTTGTTGGCATTTTAACAAATCGTGATCTGCGTTTCGAACCGAATCAGGACCTTGAAGTAAGCAAGGTGATGACGAGTAAAGATCTTGTAACAGCTTCACGCGGGACTACGCTTGAAGAAGCGGAAAAGATTTTGCAGAATCATAAAGTCGAAAAACTACCGGTGGTTGATAAAAAAGGGATACTCGTGGGCTTAATTACCTTCAAAGATATCCAGAAGAAAAAGAGTCATCCCAATGCAACGAAAGATAAACACGGCCGGCTGATCGTGGGTGTCGCAGTCGGTGTTACCGGTGATACTACTGAGCGTGTTACAGTGCTCGTTGAGCATGGGGCGGATGTGGTAGTGGTGGATACGGCACATGGGCATTCGATGGGTGTTCTCAATATGGTAAAGAAACTGCGGAAGGAATTTCCAGGCCTGCAACTCGTTGCCGGTAATGTTGTGACGGCGGATGCTACAACTGATTTAATCAAAGCGGGTGTCGATGCTGTCAAAGTCGGTGTTGGTCCCGGATCAATTTGTACTACGCGTGTGGTTGCCGGTGTTGGTGTCCCCCAGGTAACGGCAATATATGAATGTGCCCGGGCAGCCGCACGGCATAAGATTCCCATAATTGCAGATGGTGGGATCAAACAAACCGGAGATATCGCAAAAGCTATCGCATCCGGCGCTGATACGGTGATGATTGGCGGAATGTTTGCCGGAGTAGAAGAAAGTCCGGGCGAAAAAGTTCTTTATGAAGGACGAACATATAAAATTTACCGGGGAATGGGGTCACTTGCTGCAATGAAAAAAGGTAGCAAAGATCGTTATTTTCAGGATGTTGAGGATGAACTCCCGAAACTTGTCCCCGAAGGAATTGAGGGAAGGGTACCGTTCCGCGGGCCGCTTCATGAAACGGTGCATCAGATGGTCGGCGGGTTACGGTCCGCAATGGCATATTGCGGAGTAAAAACAATAACGAAGATGAAAAGTAATGCCCGGTTGGTTCGTATGACGGTTGCCGGTTTACGTGAAAGTCATCCGCACGATGTCCATATCACACAAGAAGCACCTAATTATCACCTGTAGACTTTAATGGAGAACAGTGTAATCACGGAACGCCGTTTTTTATATCTTGCTTATTTGTTTGATGAGCACAAACTCGATGCGTTGTTCATTTCACAACTGAATCATATCCGATATTTAACAGGGTTTACCGGATCCAATGCATTGTTGTTGATCACACCGCGAAAGATGTATTTTATCACCGATTCGCGTTACAAAGTTCAGGCAAACCAAGAGGTGCAGGACTGGCAAATCGTTATTGCACGGCGTGGCTTATTTGAAGAAGTCAAACGGAAAAACTATTTGCGTAATGCCGGACGTATTGGTTTTGAATCGAAGTATACAACGTATGAGCAATATCAAAAACTAAAAAAATTATTTCCGGGGAAACGATGGTCGGGGCTCGAGGTAACAATTGAACCGATCATGCTGCAAAAGGATCAATACGAAATAAATAACATCAGAAAAGCGATCACTATCTCCGAACAGGTTTTAGAATCGCTCCTCGAAATAGTAAAACCGGGTATAGCCGAGCGGGAAGTAGCCGCTGAAATAACTTATTTACACCGGAAATACGGATCGGAAGGTGATGCGTTTGAGCCAATTGTCGCGAGCGGCCCTCGTGCGGCGTTACCCCATGGCAGAGCATCTGATAAAACCATCAAAAATAACGAGATGGTTATTATAGATCTGGGTTGCAGGGTGCATGGCTATCATTCCGATATTACCCGTACAGTTGCAGTGGGTGAACCCGATACCGAGGCGAGACGATGTTATACAATTGTGCGCGAAGCGCTTGTTCGGGCAACCGATGCAATAGCTGAAGGAATTCGGTGCAAAAAACTCGACAAAATTGGCAGAGGGTATATTAAACAAAAAGGTTTCGGCGAGTATTTCGGTCACTCGCTCGGTCACGGAATCGGACTTGATGTACATGAACTCCCCAGAATTTCTCCGTACAGTAATGAAAAACTTGTATCGGGATCGACAATCACAATTGAACCCGGAATATACGTACCGGACCGGTTTGGTATACGAATAGAAGACGATATACTGGTCACGGAAGACGGCCATGAGCGTATGACATCATTGCCGCATGATCTGATAAAGGTTTGAAAGAGATGAATCGGAATGTTTTGGTTATAGCATATTATTTTCCGCCTATGGGATTGAGCGGAGTGCAGCGTACCGTAAAATTTGTAAAATATTTATCGAACCATGGTTGGGATCCTGTTGTATTAACCGTAGCTCCCGGCGGCTATTATGCGTATGATGAATCACTTTTACGGGAAGTTGAGGATGCCGGAGTTGAAATCGTTCGCACTGAATCGCTCGATCCGACACGTCTCTATAAACAGGGTGAAGCTGTAAAATTACCCCGTGAATCGGTACGAAAACTAATGAACCGTGTCAGTCAGACGGTATTTTTTCCGGATAATAAAATAGGATGGAAGAAGAAAGCAGTTCAGAAGGCGAAAGCTATTCGGGAGAACTACAATTTTGAGCTGGTATTCAGCACTGCTCCGCCGTTTACCGATCATATTATCGGGCGTGATGTCTCACGGGAATTACAGATACCGTTGGTACTCGATTACCGCGATGCCTGGCTTGATTATCAGTTTGCATTTTATCCGACACCGCTGCACCGGTATATACATTTCCGGCTTGAAAACTCGTGTGTACGATCGGCAAGCAGGATCGTTGTCGTAAACCGGAGAATAAAAATTAAATTGCTTGAGCGTTATAAATACCTGCATTATAATGATGTGAATATTATCCCGCAAGGATTTGATCCGGCTGACTTTCAGGTGAATGAAATACCGCCTCTTCCGGATTCACATACAATGCGTGTAACTCATACGGGTACTTTCATTGAAGATATTACACCGGTACCACTATTAAAAGCGCTTGCCAAAATTTATAACGGGAATCCGAAACTGAAAGGTCGTATTAAGCTTACATTTGCCGGACTTTTCAGAAAAGAAGACGAAAAGGTGATTCGTAAACTCGGCTTACAGAACGATGTAGAGCTGCTCGGGTATATCGAACATCGTAAATGTACTAATCTCATGATGAGCTCCGATGTCCTCTACATTACACTCGGTAAAAAGAAAAACCACGATCACCATACCACAGGAAAATTGTATGATTATTTCGGTGCACGGAAACCGATACTGGCGGCGGTACCCGATGGTGTTGTTTCACAAATTGTAAACGAAACACAATCCGGAATTGTAACCGATCCGGAAAATGTAGATGAGATTGCAAACGGATTGCTGCATTACTTTGAAAAGTTTCGACGCCGTGAGTTGCAACCGGTACCTGAATCGGCAGTTGAAAAATATGATCGCACAAAATTAACCGAAGAATTAGCACGCATATTTAATAAAGTAACCGAATACGCATACACATGAATATAGCAATTATTGGATCGGGTGGACGTGAACACGCCCTTGCATGGAAATTACAACAGAGTCCTTCGGTCAAAAAAATACTCTGTTTGCCCGGTAACCCTGGAACCGAAAAATTAGCCGAAAACATTGCAGTTACAATCGACAATCACGAAGCAATTATTGATATTTTCAAACAGTATGCAATCGATCTGGCTGTGATAGGACCGGAGATGCCGCTGGTTGACGGACTGGCCGGTCGTATCCGTGATGCGGGTATTCGCTGTTTCGGACCGGGAAAGGATGCAGCACGTATTGAAGGAAGTAAAGCGTTCTCAAAAGATTTTATGAAACGCCATAACATTCCCACAGCGGAATTTCGCACCTTTACAAAGCAGGAAGAATACGATGCGATCAGATATCTTGATGAACTTGTGATGCCCGTCGTTATTAAAGCAAGCGGATTAGCTGCGGGAAAGGGAGTGTTAATTACTGAAGATAGGGAAGAAGCACGTGATATTGTGCGTGCTATGCTGCGCGGCGAAGCCTTTCAGGAAGCTGGATCAACAATCGTTATTGAAGAATTTCTTGTAGGCGAGGAGGTGAGTGTGTTTGCTTTGTGCGATGGTGAACGCTTTGTGATCTTATCGCCTGCACAGGATCACAAAAAAATTCTCGATGGTGATAAGGGGAAAAATACCGGCGGTATGGGCGCATATGCACCGGCACCGATAGCAACGGATGAAATGCTGGAACACGTGAAAGAAAAAATAATTACTCCAACTGTCAATGGCATGAGAGAGGAAGGGTATCCGTTTATTGGTTGCCTGTATGCGGGTTTGATTATAGCCGAGTCAGGTGTGAAAGTGCTTGAATATAACTGTCGCCTCGGTGATCCCGAAACACAGGTCGTGCTGCCATTAATTAATGACGACCTGGCTGAAATATTATATGAATGTGCGGGGGGAGAATTATCCCGAAGCAAAATAGTAATGCATGATGCATCCGCTGTCTGTGTCGTGATGGCTTCGGGGGGATATCCCGATAAATATAAAACCGGTATGAAAATCAGTGGATTACAAAATATAAAAGAAAAAGATGGTGTATTAGTTTTTCATGCAGGTACAAAACGCGACGGCGAGTCTATTGTAACTGCCGGAGGTCGTGTGCTCGGCATTACGGCAATCGGTTACAAAGCCGATCTTGCAGGAACAATTCAAGCTGCGTACCGGGCTATTGAAAAAATAACCTTCGATGGTGCATATTATCGGAGTGATATCGGCTATCGTGCTGTTGGTGATAAATAGTATTGAATTTCCGGATTTACGTTTCACGGTATCAAGTAAATATTTATTGTAGTATAGTAATCCCTTTTAAAGTAGTTTTGTACTGTAAACAGGTTTTTTTATAAGGAGAATTTAATTTGAGAATTTTAGTAACCGGCGGTGCCGGTTTTATCGGTTCACATATCGTTGATGCTTTATTGGAAGCCGGACACGATGTGGTTGTGATTGATGATCTTTCATCCGGATCGTTAAAAAATCTGCCGCGGAAAATCCGTTTCATCAAGCTTGATATACGGAGTAATAACGTCGCAACGATATTCGCAAAAGAACACTTTGATGTTGTCTATCATCTCGCGGCGCAAATGGATGTCCGGAAATCCGTTGCCGATCCCAGGTTTGATGCCTCGGTAAATATCATCGGTGGATTGAACATACTTGAGTGTTGTGCAAAATATAATGTGAAAAAGGTTATCTTTGCCTCAACCGGCGGTGCAATTTACGGTGAACAGGATTACTTTCCGGCAGACGAAAAGCATCCGCTTCGCCCGCTCTCGCCGTACGGCGTTGCAAAACTTTCTTTCGAACATTATTTATTTTATTATAAAGAAATATATGGTATAGATTACGTATCACTTCGGTTTGCGAATATTTATGGACCCCGCCAGAATCCGCACGGTGAGGCAGGCGTTGTGGCTATCTTTACCACAAAGTTTTTGAACGGTGAGCAGCCGGTCATCAACGGTGACGGAAAACAGACAAGGGATTATGTATATGTTGGCGATATCGTTGATGCCAACTTAAAAGCGCTCGATTACTCTGAGACGGGGGTATTCAACCTCGGGACCGGTATCGAGACGGATGTAAATATGCTGTTCAGAACGTTGCGCGAATTAACCGGCTCGAAGTGTGAAGAAAACCATGGTCCGGCAAAAAAGGGCGAACAGTTGAGAAGTGTTCTTGACTATTCTCTTGCAAAAGCAAAACTCGAATGGGAACCAAAAGTATCGATCAATGAAGGACTACAAAAAACAGTGGAGTATTTCACAAGTCAGCAATGAAGAAAGTAACACAAGCTACGCTCGATGATTTAATTGCAGGGTTAACCGGCGGCAATCGTCGTTCAATAGCACGGGGCATCTCGATGGTAGAAAACGATACTGTCGATTCGGATCCATTGCTCCGGCGAATATTTCCAAACACCGGTAATGCATATCGTATCGGTATCACCGGACCGCTTGGTTCCGGTAAGAGTACCCTTACCAACAAATTAACATCGTATTATCTCAAACGGGGCTTAAAAGTTGGTATCATTGCCGTCGATCCGACAAGTCCGTTTACCGGCGGTGCCGTCCTGGGGGATCGCATACGTATGTCGGATGTTGAGATGGACGAGAATGTGTTTATCCGGAGCATGGCGTCACGGGGAAGTCTTGGTGGGTTGAGCAAAAAAGCACGTGAAGCAGCAGACGTTCTCGATGCTGCGGGAAAGGATATTGTATTTCTCGAGACGGTGGGAGTTGGTCAATCGGAGATTGATATTGTCCGTGCATCGGATGCTACAATTGTGGTGCTGGTCCCTGAATCCGGTGATTCTATTCAGGCGATGAAAGCCGGATTGATGGAGATAGCGGATGTGTTCGTTTTGAATAAATCCGACCGCAGCGGTGCAGATCAAGCGGCTGCTGCTATTGATTCAATATTGAATTTACGGTCCAACAAGCCGCCGGCAGAAAATATTCGGAGACCTCCTGTTGTTAAAACTATTGCAAGTCAAAACAAAGGTATCGATGAGGTAGATACGAAACTTGCCGACTTTAAGAAATATATGACCGAAACAGATAAATTCCAGAAGCGCCGGATAGAATCGCTCGCAGAACGGGTTGACCAACTTGTAACTAAAAAACTCTATCACGAATTCTGGACAAAAGAACGCCGATCGTATTTCAATGAGCAATTAAGTGCCGTGACCGATTTTAAATCTTCACCGTATGATCTTGCAGATCGTTTGATTGACCATTTTAAACAAAACAATTGAAATCAATAATTACCGGGAGGAATGTATGTCGACTATAACAGATACGCCGGAGGGTATCAGCTTCGAGTTGTCTGAAAATCAAAGAATGGTACGGGATGTTGCGCGCGATTTTGCCCAAAATGAGATTAAGCCCCACGTGATGAAATATGATGAAAGTCAGGAATTTCCGAAAGCGATATTTCAAAAATTGGGTGAAATAGGTTTCCTCGGTTCGGTGTTTCCCGAACAGTACGGAGGTGCCGATATGAGTACGCTCGATTTTGTGGTATTGATGGAAGAAATATCCAAGGTCGATCCTTCGGTTGGGTTAGGTGTGGGAGCGCATAACGGTTTGTGTACGTCACATATATTTCTGTTCGGAAACGAGGAACAAAAGCAAAAATATTTACCCGATCTCTGCAGTGGGAAAAAATTGGGTGGATGGGGGTTGACCGAACCGGGTTCTGGCAGCGATGCCGGCGGTATGCAGTCGGTGGCGGAGCGAAATGGTGATCATTATATATTGAACGGAAGTAAAACCTTTTGTACCCACGGGTCGGTGGGAGATACCTATGTTGTTATGGCAAAAACCGAAAAAAACAAGGGCAAGGAAAGTATTTCCGCTTTTATACTCGAAAAAGGTATGGACGGATTTTCAGTGGGGAAAAAGGAAGATAAACTTGGAATGCGTGCGAGCGATACCGCTACGTTGATATTTGAAAATGTGAAAGTTCCTGTTGAAAACCGGCTTGGTGAGGAGGGTGAAGGATATAAGCAAGCGCTCAAAGTGCTGGATGGCGGACGAATCGGCATTGCAGCATTGTCGGTCGGTATTGCACAGGGTGCACTTGAGCATAGTTTGAAATATGCACAGGAGCGGCAGCAGTTCGGTAAACCCCTTTCGGAATTCCAGGCAATTCAGTTTAAGCTTGCCGATATGCATACTGAGGTTGAAGCTGCAAGGCTGCTTGCTTTCGAAGCGGCTTACCGTAAAGATAAGGGATTGGATTACAAAGTTGCTGCAGCGAAAGCAAAGTACTTTGCAAGCGAGATCGCAACCCGCGCCACAAACGAAGCAATTCAAATTCACGGCGGTTATGGTTTTATCAAAGAATATCCCGTTGAAAAATTATATCGCGATGTGAAACTCATGACTATTGGTGAAGGTACATCCGAAGTACAGAAAATGGTCATAGCCAGGGAGTTACTAAAATAGGGGATGGATATCCAATGCCACAAATCGGACAGGAAATAAAAAAAGATATTGCATTTAACCGCAATGAAGATGTCACGAAAAATCTTCTTCGCGTTCTAAAAGCTAAAGGTGATAAGGTAAAGCTCGGTGGTGGTGAAAAAGCGATCGAAAAGTTGCATGCGAAAAATAAACTTACCGCACGGGAACGAATTGATAAACTTATCGATGAGGGCTCGTCATTTTTTGAAATAGGTCTGTTTACCGCGTACGATATGTATAAGGAGTACGGCGGGGCACCGTCATCCGGGACGGTATTCGGCATCGGTAAGATCCACGGACGCGATGTTGTTATCGTCGCAAACGACGCCACAGTAAAAGCGGGTGCCTGGTTTCCGATGACGTGCAAGAAAAACTTACGCGCACAGGAGATAGCAATAGAAAACCGGCTTCCCATTGTTTACCTTGTCGATTCTGCCGGTGTGTTTCTTCCTTTGCAGAGCAAAATATTTCCCGACAAAGAACATTTCGGCCGCATCTTCAGAAACAATGCCATAATGTCGTCACTCGGTATTACCCAGATTGCTGCCATTATGGGACCGTGTGTTGCCGGCGGAGCGTATCTACCCATTATGAGCGATGAAGCGCTCATTGTCGATAAAACCGGTTATGTATTTTTAGCAGGTTCGCATCTTGTAAAAGCGGCAATTGGTGAGGAGATCGACAACGAGGATCTTGGTGGTGCCACGATTCATTGTGAAGTAAGCGGGGTGACGGATTATAAGATGGAGAATGATGAAACCTGCCTCAATCAAATTCGAAATATCATCGAGAAACTGGGTGAGCGCCACACAACAGGATTTAACCGGATAGCCCCCTTATTGCCCAAATATGATAGTAAGGAATTATACGGACTTATTCCCGAAGACCGATCGCGCCCATATGATATGTACCAGGTACTCTCGCGTATTATCGATAACAGCGATCTGGATGAATATAAACGTGATTACGGTAAAACAGTAATTACAGGGTACGCACGTATTGACGGATGGGCGGTAGGTATTGTTGCAAATCAACGTGCTATTGTGAAGAATGCCAAAGGTGAAATGCAGGTAGGAGGTGTTATTTACTCCGACAGTGCCGATAAAGCAGCCCGTTTTATAATGAATTGCAACCAGAAGAAGATACCGCTTGTTTTTTTCCAGGATGTGACGGGTTTTATGGTCGGGAGCAGGGCTGAACATGGTGGAATCATCAAAGATGGTGCGAAGATGGTCAATGCCGTAGCAAACAGTGTTGTACCAAAACTGACGGTCATCGTCGGGAACAGTTATGGTGCCGGTAACTATGCAATGTGCGGTAAGGCATACGATCCCCGGTTTATTGTCGGATGGCCTTCGGCAAAAATTGCGGTGATGGGCGGCGACCAGGCAAGCAAAACGCTTCTCGGAATTCGCCTGCAGGCGATGAAGAAATCAGGCGAAGAATTAAGCGAAGAGGAAAAAGCAAAACAACTTAAAGAAATCAAAGACCGCTACGATAGCGAAACCGATCCGCTTTTCGCCGCAGCCCGTCTATGGATAGACGGTATTATCGATCCTGCCGATACCAGAACGTTCATCAGCCGGGGTATTGAAACAGCGAACTACCAGGGTGAGCTGCCAAAGTTTAATCCGGGGGTGATCCAAACGTAAATACTCGTTTGGATGTGCAAAAACGCAAATACATTGTTGCCTGTGTGAATGGAATTATTATAATGAAGGTCTTTTTGAAATTATATTTTAACAATTTGAATTTGTTTAAGATTTCGGATTTAGCACTCTTAGGTAACATCAGTTTTTCATTCATCTAAAAACCATCTTGATAACAATACAGTAATCAAATGCAAAAAATCCTCATCGTAGATGACGAAAAATCCATCAGAGAGTCGTTGCAGATGATCCTTGAATATGAAGGGTATGAAACACTTTTTGCACAGAGTGGAAAACAAGCATTACAGACTCTTGAAGATGAACCCGTTGATCTTGTTATGCTCGACATTAAGATGCCCGGTATGGACGGCCTGGAGGTGCTTGATGAAATACGTACGATGGATGCAGACTTACCGGTTATTATGATCTCCGGGCACGGTACTATCGAAACGGCTGTTGAGTCGACCAAAAAAGGTGCATATGATTTTTTAGAAAAACCTCTTGATCGGGATAAAGTTCTTGTTACCATCAGGAATGCACTACGGCAGCGAAAGCTCTCGAAAGAATATCGCGAGATCAAAGAGAAAGTGGAGACCGATGAAGAAATTCTCGGTGAAAGCAAAGCAATAAAAGATATTCTGGAATTGGTCAAGCGGGTTGGACCGACCGATGCCCGCATTTTGATCACCGGTGAAAACGGTACGGGTAAAGAGTTAGTGGCAAAAGCACTACACCGATACAGCAAACGCAGTGAAACACCGTTTGTTGAAGTAAACTGCGCCGCAATTCCAAATGAATTACTCGAATCCGAATTATTCGGCCATGAGAAAGGTGCATTTACCGGCGCTGCGGCCCGGCGTATCGGTAAATTTGAGTATGCACACAAGGGTACGCTGTTCCTCGATGAGATCGGTGATTTAAGTCTAACCGCACAGGCAAAGGTATTGCGTGCAATAGAGGAAGGTAAAATTGAACGGCTCGGTTCGAATAAGATCATCGAGGTTGATGTTCGCGTTATTGCTGCTACGAACAAGGACTTGCAGCAAATGATCGAGGATGCTACATTTCGTGAAGACCTTTATCACCGTATAAATGTTATTCCTATCAACATCCCGCCGCTGCAGGAACGGTCGGAGGATATTCCTGTGCTCGCACAATCATTCGCCGATGCAGTGTGTAAGCGAAACGGATTTCCAAAGAAAACACTTGACAGGGAAACGCTCAAAGTCCTGCAGACCTATGAATGGCGGGGCAATGTGCGTGAACTGCGCAATATAGTTGAACGACTTGTTATAATGACCCGCGGTAATAAAATAACCCCTAACGATCTCTCCCTCATAGCACCGAAGAAGAAAGGTGCGGTTGATTCAATAATAGACTCAGCCGATACATTTCAGGATTTTAAAGAAATTGCAGAACGTGAGTTCCTCCGCCACCAGCTTGAAAAACGAGGGTGGAATGTGAGTCAGACTGCAGAGGATTTACAGATCCAGCGGAGCCACCTCTATAATAAAATGAAAAAGTACGGACTCGAACGTGAGGAATAATTCTTGTTACTCCTCATCAAAATTCTGGTCGGGCAATTTTTGAAGGTTTCGAATGAATCTATCCCGATTGAACGGCTTTTGAGTTTTCATAACCAGATATGATTCGGCTGCAATGGCTGAAGCGATGAGCAATTTAGCATCCTGTTCGTTATACCCTTCTGAGCGCAGACGGTCAAATGTCTGACGGGTTTCCGGTGGATCGTTGTCTTGTAATTGTTTATCGACAGCTTCAAGATATGCAGCACGTAGTAAGGGATTACTTTTATCTTTCATATACATATCCTTTCAGATACGTTCATGTGTTTGTGTGCGCTGCCGGACCGCCTCATACATTACAATTGCTCCGGCAACCGAAGCATTGAGCGAATCGATTTTCCCGCGTATGGGAATTCGTACCAGAAAATCGCATTTCTCCTTCACCAATCGCCGCATTCCTTTCCCCTCTGCACCGATAATGACAGCAACAGGCGATGTGTAATCAATTTCATTGTAGTATTTTTCTGCTGCACCGTCGGTACCGACTATCCAGTAACCGTTTTCCTTTAACCGGTCGAGTGTCGTTGCAATGTTTGTGACACGCGATACCGGGATGTGCTCAACAGCGCCTGCTGACGTTTTCACAACGGTATCGGTAAGCGAAGCAGCATGGTGTTTGGGGAGAATAATACCGTCTACTCCTGCACATTCTGCAGTGCGAATCAATGCTCCGATATTATGCGGGTCGGTGATCTCATCGAGTATGAGCAGAAATGGTTTTTCATTCTCCTGTTTTGCTGCGGTTTTTTCAAGAAGAATCTCAAGGTCTTCATATTCTTTTACCCCGGTAAGCGCGGCGACACCCTGTGCCGATTCAGATCCGGCCAGATCCCGGAATTTATGCTTGTCGACTTCAGTAACAACAATATTGTTTTCTTTGGCGAGGCTTTTGATAATTCCGATCGGTTTGCCGTGGCTGCCGCGTAGTATAAAGATTTTTTCAATCGGTCGCTTTGCCTTAAGGGCTTCGATAACAGGATTTCTTCCGGTAATGAGGTTAGGTTTTACCATCGCAGAATGCTTAGTTCGTTATGGGTAATTCGTACCATCATTTTGCCTCAACCTTTCGCTGTATAACATAACCTGCGAGAAAAATCCCTATTCCGGCAAAGAAGTAATAATATTGTGCCGCCATATCGCCTGTCAGTCCGAGTATTAATCCGATCATAAGCGATGCTATGCCGCCGGCCTGTAAAAGTTTAGCTACAAAATACATAGTAATTAACCTGTTACGATGAACGATTAAAAATGCTACAGCATTTCCAACAACGTCTGTTCATTAATCGTATAATAAAATACTCTTACGTTATTAATATAAATAACCGGAATCTTCTCTTTGTATTTGTCGTAATCGGAAGTTCCGGGTTGAATCTTTTTGATATCGAGTATAAACGGTTTTTTCTTACGTATCTTTTCAAGTGTTAGAAGTGCCTTGTCACATAACGAGCAATCGTCTTTTGAGATCAGGGTCACCGTTTTCATAGTTTACCCGGTTTCTAACGTTGTTTTAACACATATATCATAATGAGTCCGGCTATGAATATTAATATCGAGAAAAGTTGTGCCTGACTTAATCCCAGTGCGACCACAGGATTAAGCCGCCAGAATTCAATCACGAAGCGTTGTGCCGCCATGAGCAATAGATATACGGAGAACACCATCCCTGCCGGCTGGAGCATTGCTCTGAATTTCCATAATAGAAAGAACACAATTACTCCCATTATGAATTCATACACCGGTGTCGGGTGCATTGCAACAGTTGTATCGAATTCAGTAATCGAGCCAAACCGGTCGGCATCGACAATATTTGCAGCGAGTTCCTGATAATTCCACTTTTCTGCCGCTTCGGGATTGCGTGCAAAGTAATCTGCCGCCGCTGTGGTGGGTTTAACAGTGCCATTGGCATAGATCGTTCCCCATGGCAATTCTGTTGGAATGCCATAATCGCCATCCCCTGCAAAGTGACAGCCAAGACGTCCCACGGCATAACCGATCATACCGCCAAGCCCAATCATATCAAGGTATTGCAGTATCGGCAGCCGTTTTTTCCGTATATAATAAAACATACCGATAAGTCCGCCGGCAAAACCACCGTACCACACGAGACCGGCCGGAGAAAAGATCATACCGACAGGATCCTGTAGAAAGTGGCTCCATTCGGTTATGATAAATAATAATTTGGCTCCAACAATACCGCAGACCAGACCAATGATGAGCAAGGTGCCTGCATAATCAACGTTAAATTTTAATCTTTTATGTTCCTTATGCAAAACGGTATATGCCGCCATAAAGCCAAGGGCCATCATGAGGCCATAGCTGTAAAGTGTAATGGGTCCGAGTTCTATAAGTATTGGTCGCATAGTAATATTATTCTTTGTGGGTGGTTTCAAGTTGAATAAATGAACGCTTGCCGCGTCCCTTTAGAACAGTTTTCTTAGGTGTAAAAGTAACGGTATAGGTCGTTTGCGGTCCGTTGAGTTTCGAAACAATGATGTCGTAGGTGCCCCGTAAGTTTGATACAGCTTTGGTGAACGTTGCCGGCCCATGTTCAGGGATCGAAAACTGCGGGGGACTGATACCATGGATCGTAAAATATATAGTGTCATTATCGACGGAAACATTCACCAGTATATCGTATTTAAATGTTTTAAATTCCTTGACCGTGATCAACTCAAACACATGTCCCTGTTCGCCTTTCCGTTCATCGGTGTACGGAAATATTTTTAAGTGATATTCAAGCTCTGCTTTTTTCTGTGGCATTATGTTCCCCCGATAATTGCTGCTGGAGAATATGGACGAGGTCATCGACCGATACATTCTGCTGATCGCCGACTTCCATGTTTTTTACAACTACTTCGTTATTTTTTCGTTCATCGGATCCTGCAATGATTACATATTGTGCATGCTGACGCGAGGCTTCACGCATCTGCGCTTTCAAACTCCTTTGCATAAGGTCGGTATCACACGGTATATTATGTTTTCGTAATTGCCGGGTAATACCATACAACCAGGCTCTTGAGTCATTATCGGCAGCCGCAAGATATACAACGGGATGTGGCTCTTCGCCTGTTTCTGTTCCAGATGCTTCCAGAACAAGGAGTAATCGTTCGATGCCGCCTGCAACACCCACTGCAGGTACATCTTTCCCGCCGATCTCTTTGGCAAGTAAATCATATCTACCGCCGCCGGAAAGAGCGTCCTGCGAACCGAGTGCAGAACTTATAAATTCGAATGCAGTTTTTGTATAGTAATCAAGGCCGCGTACAATTTTTCCATCAACGGAATATTCGATGTTCGCCTCATCCAATATTTCCTGAAGATGAGTAAAATGCTCATTGCATTCGGTGCATAAATGATCCTTTTGCAACGGTGCATCTGCCGTTAATTCCCGATCACGATCATCTTTAGAATCGAGGATGCGTAGTGGGTTAGTTTCGAATCGCCGCTGGCTGTCCTCTGAGAGATGAGGAAGATTCGGCTGGAGAAATTCTTTTAATTTCTCCTTATATTGTGGCCGGCATTTTTCACACCCGACAGAATTAATCCGTAACTCCACATTTGTAATACCGAGTTGTACATAATAGTCGGCAGTCATCACGATAATTTCGGCATCGGCTTCGGCACCCGGTGTACCGATGATTTCAAGTCCGAATTGGTGAAATTGACGCAGGCGCCCTTTCTGCGGGCGTTCCTGGCGAAACATCGGTGCAAGATAATACAATTTAGTGACAGGTTGTTGCTGTCCGAGGTTGTGTTGCAGATAGGCACGCACTACCGCTGCGGTCATTTCGGGTTTCAGTGTTAATGAATTTCCGCTCCGGTCTTCAAACCTATACATCTCTTTGCTGACGATATCGGTCAGCTCGCCGATGCCTCGAGCAAATAATTCTGTGTGTTCAAAAACCGGTGTCCGTATCTCCTTGAAATTATACCGATGAGCTAACTCCCGGAATATTTGTTCAACATATTGCCAGCGATGTGATTCAGCCGGCAGCAAATCCTTTGTACCGGTTATTGATTTAAACTTCAAAGCTTTCCTTCAATTGTTTAATGTATTATGCAAATTGCATTGTTTCTTCCTGGCGGAAGGCTTCGATGATGTCTTCCGGTGATGTCAGATTCAATAATTTATTTCTGAATGATTCATTATTCATAAGCCGGGATACGCGGCTCAGTAATTTAATGTGTGAGCCTACCATACTTTCTTTACCAACGAGAATAAAAACCAATCTGATCGGTTTGTCGTCGAGGGCATCGTAATCGATGGGATGTTCGGTGATCCCGAAACCGGCGACGATATCCGATACCGAATCACTTTTACCGTGAGGAATTGCGAAACCATTACCGACACCCGTTGACATAACCTGCTCACGCTCAAAAACGGCACGACGGACACTTTCAAAATCAAGTATCTTATCCGATTTACCGATAAGCTGTAACATTGCTTCGATAATATCATTTTTTGATTTTCCCTTAACCGAAGCATCTACAAATTGAGCGTTGAGATAATCAGTAATCTTCATTTGATACCTTTCGTAGTCCCATCGACAATATCATGCATTTTGGTCACGCCAGGATATAATTTTCTGTTCGTATTCTTCAAGGAGCTCCTGACACCGGTTTTTATCGGGTGATTCTATGTTTATGTGAAACAATGGTCGTTCTTTATCCGGTATCAATAAAACGGATGTACTTGATGTATCAACATGGATTTTAACACCATCGACCAATTCACGGTCGTATCGTTCCGAGTCTTTCATCAAATTCCGCATCACCCGTCCTTTCGCTTCCCACGGGCATTTAATATTTCTCTTTAATATGTGATGCAGGGGGATTTGCTCATGTAATTCACCCAGATGTGTTCCGGTTTTTGCCATCATTTCAAGAATTTTTGTCACCGCAAACATCGCGTCCGTTGCAAAAAGAAAATCGGTAAAGATAAAACCACCCTTTGTGCCACCGACAAACGAAACCGAATCTTTAAGTGCCGCTTCCATCATTGCTAAATGACTGTTTTTTGTAAGAATCACTTCGACATTGTGTTCCTTTGCGACATCGAAAATTACATTGGGAGTGGTGACCGGAACCGCAATTTTTCTGGTGTCGGGATGTGTCATTAAATATAACTTTGTCACCAATACAAGCAGGCGGTCGGCATCAAATTCTTTACCGGATTCATCGACAACGAAAATTTTCTCACCGCCTGCATCGATCAAAAATCCCGCATCATATTCTATAGACGTTACTATGTGCGAAAGCTGTGTCATTGCATAATCGAATTCGGATTTATCCCGTGTTAATTTTTGCGGGTCGAGATATGCATTGAGTGAAACAACCTGCATCTTCATTTTTCCCAGTATGTTCGGGAAGATAGTTGCACTGCTGCCATTTGAATAATCCACAACAATGCGAAACTTTGCCTGGTTAATGGAATCAAAATCGATATGTTCCTGGAAGCGTTGCACGTAGCTTTCAGTCACACGCTCGGGGAAATTGATCGATCCGACATGGGTGTATGACGGCCGGTGAACATCTTCACCGAAGAAAAAGCGATCGATTTTCTTTGTTTTCTTTGACGGCAAATCGCGTCCATCACTATCAAAAAATATAATATCGGTTAAATTTTTGTCGAATGGTGATTTGCGTATGTGAAAACCGCTCACTTCTTTGCCGGAGCTGAGAGCGTGCCGTACCATCGGAATTGGAGTTGCCCGCAAATCGTTAACGCTTACACCGGCGGAAATAAGACCGCAGATGAGAGCGCGGTTCATCATTCGCGAAACATTATCCGAATCGCGGGAGGTAACAACAAGCTTCCCTTTACCAATAAATGTTCCATATGCTGTTCCTAATTTTGCTCCAAATTCCGGATTCATTTCAACATTTGAAATGCCGGTGATGCGTGCATCCGCAAACAATTCACGCAGCCATTTATCTTCCTGAACCAAACTTCGCGAGAGCGATGCCCCGTCTTCAACTTCCTTATTTGGCCAGAGTTTTATGTTTGAGAACAGACGGGCTCGCCTGCCTATTTTGCAATTGTCACTGATAAATACATTGTCGTCGATAACTGCTGCTTCACCCACCGAAGTTTTTGCACCGATGACACTCGAAGATATTTGTGCATTTGATCCGATGAATGCATTGTCCCATAACACCGAGTTAGTTATGACCGCACCATCTTCGATTACGCAATTATTACCGATAACGACATTTGATAATTTTACATTTTGTTGTATTTGTACATTGTCACCGAGTATTATACTACCGTGTAAATTCTTTTCATCGGTTTGCAGTAAAGTGTTATTGCCTTTGACCAGACCGCCAGGATTTTTCAGATAGGGTACTTTCACATCGCCGCGCAGCGCATCAAGGTGGGCTTCCTGATATTCATTCAGGTTACCGATATCACGCCAGTAGCCGTTTGCCACATAACCATACAGCGCTTTCTTTTCGCGTAGCAACTGCGGGAAAATATCGTTACTCCAATCGCGTTCTTCTTTGGGTGGCATCATATCCAGTATTTCCGGCTCGATAATGTATATACCGGTATTTATTGTATCGCTGAATACTTCTCCCCAGGAGGGTTTTTCCAGGAACCGTATGATGCGGCCATCATCGCCTGTAATAACAATCCCGAACTGAAGCGGATTTACTGCGTGTGTGAGCACGATCGTGGCAAGTGATTTCTTCTCCTCGTGATATTTAACGGCAGCGGTAATGTCAATATCGGTCAATACATCGCCGCTGATTAATACGAAGCGTTCATCAAGATACTGTTGAGCATTTTTCACACTGCCGGCGGTACCATAATCTTCGGTTGCCTCAATGTGGTGCATCGTTACACCGAAATTCGATCCGTTTCCAAAATATCCCGTTATTGCCTCCGGTTGAAAGAAGAGTGTTGATACGATTTCTTGTATTCCGTGTTCACGTAGAAGATCGACGATATGATGCATCATCGGTTTGTTCATAACAGGAACCATCGGCTTCGGAATGTTCATAGTAAGAGGACGAAGACGCGTACCGAATCCACCTGCCATAATGACTGCTTTCATTGTAGTTTCCCATCTGACGGTTTTATAAAATGGTAGTTGCTAAAATGTACTAAATATTGATGCATCATTCAAGGAGAAAAAACAAAATGTTTGTTATGCCAGGGCATTTTTAAGATCTGTAATAATGTCTTCAGCATCTTCTATCCCGACCGAAATTCGTACCAATCCATCCGTTACTCCGCTTGCCTCACGCTCTTTTTTCGGGACCGACGCATGTGTCATTGTTGCAGGATGTGAGATAAGTGTCTCAACGCCGCCAAGACTTTCTGCAAGAGAACATACTTTAACTTTTTTCAGGATTTTATTGGCTTGTCTGAACGATCCAACATCAAAGGCGATCATACCTCCGAAACCGGTCATTTGTCGTTTTGCAAGTTCATGTTGCGGGTGATCGGGTAGCCCCGGATAATACACTTTTTTAACCGCTTTATGACCGGTAAGATATTCAGCCACGTGTCGGGCGTTTTCATTATGCCGGTCCATCCGCACAGCAAGCGTTTTTGTGCCGCGGAGGCAAAGCCATGCATCGAATGGTGAAAGTATACCACCAATTGCTTTTTGGGTAAACCGTATTGCCTCGTCAACTTTAAGATCGTTCGTAACTATCAAGCCACCAAGCATATCGCTGTGACCGTTCAGATATTTTGTAGCACTGTGAACTACGATATCAATGCCCATATCAAGCGGACGCTGCAGGTATGGGGTAGCGAATGTATTGTCGACGACGGTTATAATCTTTTTCTTCCGGGCGAACTTTGCCGCAGCTTCAAGATCTGTGATTTCCATTGTCGGATTTGTCGGTGTTTCGATGAAAAGCATGCGGGTATTTTTGGTTAATGCTTTTTCAACATTTTTTAAGTCAGTTGTGTCGACAAACGTGTATGCAATGCCGTAGTTTTCATATACTAACTTTGCCGCGCGGTATGTCCCGCCGTATACATTGTGCGACATAATCACATGATCGCCCGGTTTCAGCAAATACATTATAGCATCGATGGCAGCCATACCGGACGCAAATGCTGCACCATATTTACCGTTTTCGAGTGCGGCGATATTTTCTTCTAATGCGGTACGTGTTGGATTCGATACACGGGAATATTCATATCCTTTATGTTTTCCGATAGCTTCCTGTACATACGTCGAAGTCAAATAGACAGGAGTCATTACCGATCCGGTGACCGGGTCGGGTTTTTGGCCTGCATGAATTGCATTTGTTGAAAATCCGTATTTATTCTTACTTTTCATAAATCCTCATTATCTCGAAATTGTTAAACTGTGACATATTCTATTATGTCATACCGTGATAGAATTCCGATATATTTATTGTTTTCTTTAACCAGAACGGCAGCATTTTTGCGTGTGAGTACATCAATTGCTTGCGTTACGCGATCATCAGCATTTAGTTCCGGAAAAGGTTCTTCCATTAATTCAGCCACCGGTTTATCTGCTGTAGCAGAATTTTCAATGATCTTCCGCATAACCACCGATTCATCGATACTGCCGACACAGGTATCGTTATCGAACACCGGTAATTGCGAAACATTGTGTTCTTTTATCAGTTCAAGGGCATTCCGTATTGTGTTTTTCGGAGTAACATATACCAGTTGCGGAATATCTCTCTTTTTCCCTTCGAGTACATATTTGATGGTAATTTTTTCAGGGGTAAGGAAACCATTCTCACGCATCCAGTCATCACTATATATTTTACTTAAATACCGTTCGCCCGTATCCGGAATTAATACCACGATAACATCGTCCGGTTTAAAGTTCTTAGCATATTTTAACAACCCTGCCACAGCAGTGCCGGCTGATCCTCCGACAAACATTCCTTCTTCTCTTGTCAGACGACGCGCCATGAGAAAAGATTCCTTATCGGTTACTTCAACGACTTCATCAAGATATTTCATATGTAAAGTACCCGGTACAAAATCCTGCCCGATACCTTCAACTTTATAAGGTTTTCCTTCGTGTTTTGCTTTCTTACTGTAAAATACATCCCGCAAAATAGAACCATCCGGATCGATGCCGATGATTTTAATATCGGGGTTTTGTTCTTTTAAATATTTCCCTGCTCCGCTTATTGTACCGCCTGTTCCGATTCCGCCAATGAGGTAATCGATCTGACCGCCAGTTTCTTCCCACAATTCCGGTCCGGTTGTTTTGTAATGTGCTTCATTATTCTTTGGATTATAATACTGGTTAGCGAGTATCGAGTTCGGCGTTTCACGAACAATTCGTTTTGCAACCTCCGTATAGCTGTCGGGTGAGTCGTGCGGTACTGCAGACGGGGTAATGATAACCTCGGCACCATACGCGCGTAATAATTTAATTTTTTCATCACTCATTTTATCCGGCATAGTAAAAATTGTATGATATCCTTTTACTGCGGCAACTATAGCCAATCCAACACCGGTGTTACCCGAAGTTGCTTCAACTATCGTTCCACCCGGTTTTAATTGTCCTGATTCTTCTGCTTCGGTTATGATATCGAGTCCGATCCTGTCTTTAACCGAGCCACCCGGGTTGAAATATTCAACCTTTGCGTAATAGTGCCCCTGATATCCGGCGGTGATCTTTTGTAATTGAACGAGCGGTGTCTTCCCGATCGTTTCGAGAATTGAATTGTATGCTTTAATTTTTGTTTTATTTTGAAGCATGGTAACCTGAATTTTGTTTGTGAGTTAATGTATTACGTTTTATTCATTGTGTGTGCAGCAAAAGCCGCTCCGAATCCATTGTCGATGTTAACGACAGTTACACCCGAAGCACAGCTATTGAGCATTGCAAGAAGTGCTGCAAGACCCTTAAAACTTGCCCCATAACCAACTGAAGTTGGTACTGCAATAACCGGAACATCGACCAACCCTCCTACAACACTCGCAAGTGCTCCTTCCATTCCGGCTATAACAATAATAACAGACGCGTTCGATAGAACTTCCGCTTTGTCCAGTAGACGATGAATCCCTGCGACACCGACATCATTCACCTGTTGTGCGGGACTACCCAGGCATTTTAGTGTAATCAAAGCTTCTTCGGCCACCGGCATGTCTGAAGTTCCGGCGGTTACAATCGTAACAACACCGGTACGTATGGGTTCCGGGAATGTATCAAGTGTGATGCAGCGTGCCATTTGATGATACCGGGCTTTACGGATCTTTTTCTGTACAGCGCGGTAATGGTCTGGTGTTGCACGGGTTGCAAGCAGCCGGTGTTTATTAGCGGTTATTTTTGCTGCGATTGCAGCTACCTGCTCTGGAGTTTTTCCTTCGCAGTAAATAACTTCGGGGAATCCCTTCCGGAGTTCACGATGCCGGTCCAGTAATGCAAATCCAATTTCGTCAATAGGAGGTTGTGAAAGCAGTGCAATAATTTTGCTTTCAGACAGTTCACCTGTTTTATACTGTTTTAAAAGCTCTTTTAAAGCATCTTTTGTCATTCTCTACATACGTTTAAATTTGAAATTGGCAGGTAGCGTTAAAAAAGCAATATATTAGTTTTTATGTATACTTGCAAACTATGATTGTGGTGCATTTACCGAAATAACGCTGTATCGAGCCGATCCATCCTTTAATTCATCCGGTATCGATTCAAGTATTTCACTCGCAAGGGTATCGAGTAAATTCTTTTTCAGGTATGCACGGCCGGATATGATACCGATATGACGTGCAGGTTTCGGTTCTTGAAAATACCGGAGAGAGTGTTCTTTTTCTGTGTTTTGTATATGAAGTGTTGCAAGATATGGCAGTAACGTGATTCCGAGTTGTGTGTCAACAAGATTACGCAATGTTTCGAGATTGCCGCTTTGGAATGAAGAAAATTCATGCCGTGATGTATTTAGCTGACCATTATGATCGCATAGTTTCAATGTTTGCTCACGAAAACAATGTCCTTGTTCGAGGAGGAGTATCTCGTCAGGTGAAAGATCCTTCGGGGAAATACTATTCCGTGAATACAATGTGTGTTGCTGATGGACGTATGCTATGAGTGGTTCGAAAAATAGAGGTGTGCTGTGGAATCCTCTTCGCGCAACCGGTAAGGCGACTATTCCTGCATCCAGTGTACCATTCTCAATGCCATCGACAATGTCTTTAGTCAGGAGTTCTTTAATGTGCAGTGAAATACCGGGATACTTTGTATAAAACGATTGAATGAAAAGTGGAAGAAGATATGGTGCGAGCGTAGAAATAATACCCAGCCGGAGTGTTCCGCGTTTACGTCCACGTGCGTGATTGACAATTTCATTCAAACGCTCTGTCTCCTGCAGGATACATCGTGCCTGTTTAACTATTTCGGCTCCAAGATCGGTTGGAACAAGTGGTTGTTTACTTCTGTCAAAGATGAGGACATCGAGTTCTTTTTCAAGTTTGTGTATCTGCATACTTAAGGTCGGTTGAGTTACAAAACAATGATCGGCTGCGCCCTTAAAATTCCGGAACGTATCAAGTGCAACAATATATCGTAATTGGGTTAGCGTCATAATTTGTATTACTAATAAAAAACGGAAAGAAAATCAATGTGGCAGGTGAATAAAGTGTCTTTATCGGTACCACCGGATTAGATGCGGTGTATCATTGTAATAAAATGTAGGGATAAGGAGGTAATTAGTCAAAATTGATTAATTTTTTATAGATTTTTCGTTTAAGTTTTGTCAGAATTTATATGTTTTATAGCGATTGGTGGTAGAAAAAACAAAAAAAATAGTGCCTTGAATATCACGCCAAATTTTCATAATTTACATCATAAATGTTTATTTTTCATAACTTTATTGCAGGGATTACGTGAGCCAATTCGCCGTTGCGATAATTAGCGGTTATCTGATCGGCTCGATTCCCACCGCATATATTATTGTTCGCCTGTTTACGAATCAGGATATACGGTTGAGCGGAAGCGGAAGTGTCGGAGCGGCGAATACCCTAAAGGTTACAAAGTCTAAGTTCCTCGGTATCACTGTCGGTGTTTTCGATATAGTAAAAGGCATAGCCGCTTTTTATCTTGGAATGTATGCAGGTGCAAATGAATTTCTGGTGGGAGCCATTGCCGGTGTTGCTGCTGTTGCGGGACACAACTACTCTATATGGTTACGGTTTAAAGGTGGAAGAGGTCTGGCAACCGCTGCCGGTATGTTATTGCCATGGATATGGCCCGCCCCGATTATTTGGCTGGCAATCTGGGGAATTGGCAAAAAAGTGACGGGTAATACCCATTTGAGCAGCATTATTGCCGCTGGAGTACTTTTAGTATTCATATTTGTTGCTAAAAGTGAATGGCTGCTTGCTTTGACAAGCAATATTGCTCATCCGGCTGAGACACGAATTGCAATGTTTCTGTTATGTGGTTTAATTGTAATTAAACATATTGATCCGGTTAGAAAAAAA
>SL_3KL_010_SEDDRAFT_10000809_pt1 | contig 27401 bp, 24 predicted proteins | sample SodLakKL_010_SED_2_FD_10381 | JGI IMG/M metagenome (IMG submission 10381) | reverse complement strand
AAGCAGGGTGGCATTGGTTGTCATGGACAGATCCCTGACGCCCTGAATCCCGGAGATCATCTTCACAAGATCAACAATATCCTTGCGCACCAACGGTTCCCCTCCGGTAAGCCTTACTTTGTCAATGCCCATGGAAACAGCCACGGCCACCACATCCCGGATCTCCTCAAAAGAGAGAATGTCTTCATGGCTTAGCAGGCATGGGTCGTTCTCTGGCATGCAATACCTGCATCGCAGGTTACAGCGGTCTGTCACCGAGATGCGGAGGTAATTGATGGGGCGTTTATATTGGTCTAACATCCGTATAATCTCCTTTTTTCAGTTCAAATGTGCCTTTGGGGATGCGCATGATCCCGTTGGCCAGGCTCATGGCGTGTATGTGTGCAGACCCGTGATAACGCGCCGGCACCACTGTGCCCTCCTGGCTGATGTGTGCCGGAATGAATTCCACCCTGTCGGCTTTCTTTCTCTTGTAGTGCGTGTCCAGGGGCATTTTCAGAACCAGCGGCAGGTATTGGTGCCCCATCATTTTAAACAATAAAGGCTTGACAAATACCTCAAAATTCACAAAGGATGAAACCGGGTTACCGGGAAGGCCGAAAATCGCTGCGTTTTCCGTTGTTCCAAACACGGTGGGCCGCCCTGGTTTTACGGCCACTTTCTGAAACCGGATATCTACCCCGTTTTTGCGCATGATCTTCGGGACAAAATCAAAGTCACCGGCAGACACGCCTCCTGTGAGTATCACCACATTGTTCTCAGCAAGGGCTTTGCCAATGGCACGATCGGTGTCTTCTTCATTGTCCGGTATGATGCCCAGGTAATTGGGCTCACAATGTGCTGCCCTTACCTGGGCAATGAGCTGGAACCCATTGCTGTTCCTTATTTTTCCGGGGCCGGGCGTAATATGTGGTTCAACCAGCTCGTCGCCGGTGGAGAGAATTCCAACCCGCACCTTTTTGGATACCAGCGGGCTGGTGCATCCGACCGATGCCAGGATGGGTGTATGCTGGGGAAGGATCAGTGTTCCCTGGTCGAGCACCCTGTCTCCGGCCCTGACGTCCTCGGCTTTACGGGCAATATTTGAAGCTGTTTTCTCACCCGTGAAACGGATATGTCCGGGGGTGCATTCTTCTGTGTGCTCCACCATGATCACGGTATCGGCCCCCCCGGGCACCATGGCTCCCGTCATGATCTTACTGCATTGCCCCGGCCCGACGAAGGCGGTGGGGATATCTCCCGCCGCCAGCACTTCAAGCACCTTCAGTTCTTTGTCCAGGTCCGCCTTCCTGCAGGCATAACCGTCCATGGCAGCCTTATGGAAGGGAGGCATGTCCACATCTGAAAGGATATCTTCTGCCAGTATCCTGTAAAGTGCATTATTAAAGTCAACCCTTTCGGTGCCTGTCCGAATGGGTGTTTCCAGGGTAATGGCCATGGCTTCTTCAAAAGGGATCATTGTGTTTGTGTCTTTGTTGTCAATGGCGGTTTTGTAAATCAACCACATTTACATGTCGATCACATGGTATTCATGCTTCAGGGTGTCGATCATCAGCAGCTTGTTTTGCAATACACCCTTTTTGCCGAGCAGTATCTTGACTACCTCAGCTACCTGCAAAGATGCTGCCAGGGCTGGTGTGAATGAGGGATTTCCCAAATGAACTTCTGACCCCTTTTCCACTTCACTGTCCAGGTAAAGCTTTTCCAGGAGGCGATCACCCGGCATAATACTTCCGATCTGGGCGTACCAGCCGGCAATGGCACCGAACACCATCGGAATCTTCAATTTTGCTGCAGTGCCCTCGATAATAAGGCGGGTGGGGATGTTGTCCAGGGCATCGCAAATCAGATCGTGGCCCTGAAGTAATTCTTCCGCATTATTCGTATCAAGCCTTGTCTGCTTTGATACCACACGAACATCCGGGTTGATCAGCCTTACCCTTTTTTCTGCTTCTTTCGCCTTGGGTTGCCCCATATTGTCAGGGGTGGCCAGCAACTGCCGGTTCAGGTTGGATGGTTCAAACACATCCCCGTCAATAAGGGTCAAGCGACCAATTCCTAACCGGGCAAGCATTTCAATTATGTGCCCGCCGAGTCCTCCGCAACCCACCACCGCGATGTTGAAATCCCTCAGCTTCTTGTTTTCTTCTGCACTGAGCATCTGTTCATTGCGGATATAGCGCTCCGACAAATTCGTCATATTTCTTCCTCCTGGTTTTGAACGTACGAAGTTACAAAAAACCCGTATACCAATTGCCTTTCACGGCCACAGGCAATTTGCCGGCGGCATATTTCCGCCTGAAGGAAAATATTCGGTAAGTTTGTACTTTACACGCTTAAAAGTGCAGCAGGTTGTTAATATTATAACGGGGACTATGCTGAAAAACTGGAAAACAGGCCTGGTTTTTTTATTCCTGAGCGGGTTTATACTACTGTTCATTGTGGCTCCATTGGCCGGGATGTTTCTGCAGACTTCCGGATCTCAGTACCTGGAAACCCTGGCTGATTCCCAGGTGAGGGAAAGCATCCGGCTTACATTGCTGGCATCACTGGCAGGTGTAATGATATTTGGCATTGCGGCCATACCCCTTGCTTATGTGCTGGCGCGAAAATCCTTTCCCGGGAAAGGATTTGTTAACGGTTTGATCGACCTACCTGTAGTAATCCCTCATTCTGCTGCAGGAATCGCCATCCTGGGGATTGTCAGTCGCGGCACCCTGGTCGGTCAGGCCGGGGAAGCTGTCGGGATACAGTTTGTGGGGGGGGTAGCCGGCATTATTGTAGCCATGGCTTTTGTAAGTATCCCTTTTCTGATCAATGCCGCACGGGATGGTTTTGAAGCCGTTCCGGAGAAACTGGAAAAAGCGGCCCTGAATCTGGGGGCCTCCCCCTGGCGGGTGTTTTTTACCATTTCGCTTCCACTGGCCAGGCGCCAGGTCCTGACAGGGCTTACCATGATGTGGGCCAGGGGACTGAGTGAATTCGGCGCTGTGGTGATCATCGCCTATCACCCTATGGTAACTCCGGTATTGATCTGGGAGCGGTTTGCCTCATTCGGGCTGGCCTATGCCAGGCCGGTTGCAGCTGTTTTTGTCGTGGTATGCCTGATTATATTCACAGGGATGCGCCTGCTGGCAGGGGCCTCAAGCAAAGGAATGAAACAAAGATAAACTGAAGAGGAAAAATTCGCAATTACATACCGGTTCATGCTGGAACTAAAAAACATAAGTGTACGTCTTGATTCGTTTGTGCTGGAGGGAGTGAACCTTGAGCTGGGAAAAAACGATTACCTCGCATTGCTTGGGGTTTCGGGTGCCGGGAAAACGGTGTTGCTGGAGGTGCTGGCAGGATTGCTGAAACCGGCCGGCGGGGAAATCCTTCTGAACGGGGAGAATATCACCTCCAGGAAGATCCAGCACAGGCGGATCGGCCTGGTGTATCAGGACCTGTCCCTTTTCCCTCACCTGAAGGTGGCCGCCAACATAGCCTATCCGTTACGCAACAAAAAATATACAAAGCAGGAGTTGCAGGAAAAGGTCAGGCAACTGGCCCGGGAAACCGGCGTGGAACATCTGCTGGACCGTTATCCGGGAACCTTGTCAGGCGGGGAGGGTCAGCGGGTGGCACTTGCCCGGACCCTGGCTTCCGATCCTGACGTGTTGTTGCTTGACGAGCCTTTGGCGAACCTGGATGTAAAATTAAAGACGGGGTTGCGTGCCCTCCTGCGGCGGATTCATGAGCAGGGGAAAATGGTGATCCATGTGACGCATGATTATATGGAGGCCGCCACCCTGGCCAATAAGGTGGCAGTGATTGAAAAGGGGAGACTGGTTCAGTTCGGAACACCTGACCAGGTTTTCAGGCATCCGAAAACGGAATTTGTGGCACGATTCAGTGGCATTAAAAACTTATTCCGATGCCGGGTTGAGCAAAGCAAAGAACAGAACGGGATGCATCATGCAATTGTCGGCAGTGAGCTTTCCATCGGGTTCCTGTCGGATAACGGGAAAAATGTGGGATATGTGATGATTCCCCAGGAAGACATCATCATTTCGGAATCACCCCTCGAGACCTCCGCCGTGAACAGTTACCGGGGGCTTATCAGGGAAGTCTATCTTTCCGGGGCCGGTATGGAAGTGGTGGTGGAAGCCGGGGCGGAGTTTGTCGTGTCGGTGAGCAGGCAGTCTGTCGAAAAAATGGGCCTCCGACCCGGAAAATCCATCTGGATCACCTTTAAGGCTTCTGCTGTGCGGTTTATTGCTTAGTGGCGGCTAAAGTAGCGTTGACTGGGTAACGGGGCCAACTGACACGGTACCGGGGTCAACCTGTTTTGTTTGTATGAAATAACCGACAAACTTTTTGCTTCAGGCAATGTTGTATTAACAGGTACTTTTGCAATGCATTTGTTTAAATTTAAATTTGTTTCAGGATGAAAAAGACGAGGTTTTTATCTTATATGTTTTTATTGATCTCTTCCGGCTTTTTGATGTCATGCCAGGCGGATGTGCAGGAAGAGTCTTTGCCGAATCCCAAAAATATCATATACTTTGTAGGTGATGGAATGAGCTATAATTCTGTGCTGTCCGCCAATTATTACCAGCACGGGGAAGCCGGTGCCCAGGTTTACGAGCAGGATGACTGGCTTCAGCTGGCGCAAGCCACTTATATGGCCGCAGATATCCGTAACGGCGATACAGTTTTTATGAACGGTTATGCCCCACGCACCGCCTGGGAAGTTGATGCTTATCTTTCTTCGGATTACACCGACAGCGGGGCTGCAGCCACAGCACTGTCTACAGGTATGAAGACCTTTGGCGGATCCATCGGCATCGGGTTGTACGGAGATACCCTGACCCATATCAGTCAGGCCGCAAAGGCCCTTGGGAAATCCAAGGGGATCGCTGTCAGCGTGCCTCTGAGTCATGCCACTCCGGCAGGGTTTGTGGCCCACAATGAGGCAAGACATAATTATGAGGAGATCGGGAAGTATATGCTTTTCCACACACGGCTGGATGTACTGATGGGGGCAGGTCACCCCTATTACAACAATGACGGGCGGCCGGAGGATATGTCAGCCCGTTATATCGGCAGTGATGAGATATGGGAGCAGCTTGCAGCCAATGATGGGCGCACCGATTTTTCCAATGATACACAACAGCTTTACTTACAGGATGTGGACGGAGACGGCCAGCGTGACCCGTGGACCCTGATTGAAAACAGGGAAGATTTTCAGGCCCTTGCCTCCGGATCAGCCCCCAAGCGTGTGCTTGGTGTTCCAAAGGTGTATTCAACCCTGAATTACGGACGGTCAGGAGAGGAAGAAGAGATGCCCTTTGCACAACCGTTCAATGAAAACGTGCCGACCCTGGAAGAGATGACGCGGGCTTCCATCAATGTGCTGAGTCAGAATGATGAAGGCTTTTTTCTGATGGTAGAGGGCGGAGCAATTGACTGGGCCGGGCACGACAATCACCTGGGTCGCCTGATTGAGGAGATGACAGACTTCAATCACTCCGTTGAAGCCGCTGTGGAATGGGTAGAGGAAAACAGCAGCTGGGATGAGACCCTGATCATCGTGACCAGCGACCATGAAACCGGTTACCTGACCGGGCCGAACCATCCGGAACCGGTCAATGATCCGGTTGTAAACAACGGGCAGGGCAACATGCCGGAGGTTCAATGGAACTACGGAAGCCACACCAATATGCTTGTGCCTTTTTATGCCAAAGGCCCCGGTACAGAGATTTTTGCCTCTTTTGCCAATGAAAAAGACCCCGTAAGGGGCCCTTTTCTGCAAAACACCGATATCGCCAATGCGATCTTCCTGATGTGGGGAAGGCCGGACATAGAGCTGCACCGGCTTAATGAATAGCCTTCATGCTCAGTCCAGATAAATGTCGTAAGGCATCCTGGTCAGGATCCCGGTCATTTGACTGGCATCGTTGATTTGCCTGTAATACCGGTAGTTGTCTCCCAACCTGCGCTGGATAATGCGTTCCTCAATCCCGCCGAAATCTTCCATGATCCGGGTCAGAAAATCCTTTCGCTTGGGGTATTCCACAATGTGGTAGTCTTCAAGTTCGGCCATTGAGGCAGCCCTTTCGATGGCAAATCGCAAGCCGCCGAATTCGTCGATCAGCCCGTGCTGCCTGGCTTCTGCGCCGCTCCAGACACGGCCGCGACCCAGTTCATCCACCACAGATTCCGGCATGTTGCGACCCTCAGCCACATGACCTATGAAAGTGTCGTACACCTCTCCGATCATTTCCTGAATGATTTGCCTTTCAGCGGGTCGCATGGGCCTTGTGAGGGAACCCATATCTGCAAACTCATTGGTTTTCACGTTGTCAAACGTGAGGCCGATCTTTTCATTGAAAAACTCCTGCATATTGGGGATCATACCGAAAACCCCGATCGACCCGGTGATGGTATTGGGGTGGGCGATGATCTCATCTGCTGCACAGGCTATATAGTATCCGCCTGAGGCAGCCACATCGCCCATGGAGGCAATTACCGGCTTTTCCTGTGCGGCCAGTTTAACCTCCCTGAGTATGACATCCGAGGCCAGGGCACTTCCACCCGGAGAGTTGATGCGGAATACAATTGCTTTAACCGATTCGTCTTTCCGGGCTTCCCTGATGGCTGCAGACATATCTATGGATCCGATACTGTTTTCTCCGCCCTTGCCGTCAATGATCCCTCCGCTGGCATAGACCACGGCAATTCGGTCCCTGCTGCGTGGTGTGATCATATGCCGTGGCAGGGGAGCGCGCCTGTAACGCTCCAGAGACACGAATTTCACATCCTCATCCTCTTCCAGATTCGTTTTTTCACGCAACAATTCAAGGATTTCATCCCTGTAGGCAATGCCGTCGATCATGTCGTTCTCCATGGCCATCCGGGCATTCCTTGTGAGTAATCCATCGGCCACCATATTCAGGTGGTTGATGGAAAAGCCACGTGACTCCGCAATATCTGCGGTCACGTTATTCCAGATGGATCCCACATAGGATTCGATCTGCTCCCTGTTCTCCGGGCTCATATCTTCCCGGAAAAGGGGCTCCCCGGCACTTTTGTACTCGCCGTGCCGTACCAGTTGCGGGTCAATGCCCAGTTTGTCGAGCATATTCTTCAGGAATACAAGCTCTGAATTGATGCCCCTGAAGTCAATGGCCCCCTCAGGATGGAGGTACAGTTCATCTGCGACCGAACCAAGGTAGTAGGCGGACTGCATATAGGCTTCACCGTAGCTGATGATGAATTTTCCTGATTCACGGAAATCTTTCAGGGCATTCCTTACTTCAAGGATGCTGCTCCAACCCGAAGGAACGACGGTCAGGTCCAGGAAAATACCCTCAATGTTCTCATCTTCTTTGGCTTTCTCAATATTTTTCAGCAGTTCGTTGAGCCCGATTGATTTTCGGAGTGACATGGTCATAAAATCGAAGGCTTCAAATGGGTTTTGGCCTTCCCGGTCCGATAATTCAGTGCTGAGCGTCAGCTTCAGCACAGATCCGGACTGAACCGGTGCATCGTCTTTGGAAGAGAAAGTAGCGATGGAAGCAATGACCCCGATCATTAAAAACAGGATAATCACAAAGGTCAGAAAGAACCCCAGCATGGAGGCGAACATAAATTTGAAGAATTGTTTCATGGCTTGGTCTCTTTAAAGGATTGAAATTGGAGGTGTGTATTAAATATTCATTGGGTTAAAGATAGGAATTATCTAAATTTTGATAAGCCGTTTTTTTTATTCAATTTTGTCCGGGGTTATTCCGGGTTTATACGGTAGAGGCATGCACAGGGGATATCTGTTATTTGGCGGTAATTCGGGAGATGTTCAGCGGGCGTTTTCCCTGGCTTCTTCAATGATGGAGGAAGCAGGGATTTTTACCGTCAGGGAGAGCGCGCTTTATAAAAGTGAACCCTGGGGGATGGGGCCGGACGAACCAGAATTTCTGAATAAGGTTGTTTTGGTAAAAACCCCGATGTCGCCCCTGGAGTTGCTCCGGAATTTGCAGGGCATTGAAAAGGAATTGGGCCGGGAAAGACAGCCGGGAAAGGTGTTGTCCAGGGTTATTGATCTGGATATTCTTTTTTTCGATGACCTTGTAATGGATTCTCCGGAACTGACAATCCCTCACCCTCGTTTGCATCTGAGGCGATTTACCCTGATCCCCCTCCATGAGATTGATCCGGGGCTGAGGCATCCGCGTTTAAAGCAAACAGTGAGAGAACTGCTGGAAAATTGCATGGACAATTCCAGCGTAACTAAAATAAGCGGCCCCCCGGACACCGGTTCGGCCCTTTGAAAATTTAATCCACATTGAAATGCGGTATAATTACATTGCGATTGAAGGGAATATAGGGGCCGGGAAAACCACCCTTGCCAGCAAAATTTCATCCCTGTATAACGGAAAACTGATCCTTGAACATTTTGAAGAAAATCCTTTCCTGGAAAAATTCTACCAGGATCAGGACAAATATGCCTTTCCCCTGGAACTTTCCTTTCTCGCCGAAAGGTATAAGCAGCTGCAAAGGGAGTTGTCTGAACAGGACCTTTTTTCTGATTTTACCATTTCTGATTACTTTTTGAATAAATCATTGATCTTTGCCCGCAAAACCCTGGGGGAAGACGAGTACCAGTTGTTCATGACGCTGTTCAACATAATGAATGCCAATGTGCCCCGGCCTGATTTGCTGGTACACCTTTATGTGTCTACCGGCAGGCTGCAGCAGAACATACGTTCCAGGGGACGTTCCTATGAACAGCAGATTCCGGATGAATACCTGGAAAAGATACAGGACAGCTATTTTAATTACCTGAAGCAGCAACCAGGGTTGCGGATACTGGTGCTCGATGTAAATGCCATTGATTTTGTGGCTTATCCTTCCCATCTTGAGATGGTACTGAATGCCATTGACCGGGATTACCCCATAGGGATGAGCTCTGTGAGGCCGCTACCCTGACTGTGGTGATAGATTGTTTTCAGAATATTCACCGGTGAACGGAGTTGCTCCCCCGCTGGTTGTAAATAAAAAACGCCCTGGCTTGAACCAGGGCGTTTTTTTATGATCTGTGTTTTTCGAAACCTGTGGTTACAGTACGATGCTCTGGAACTCACTTTGTCCGAAGAAATCCAGGAACTCAAGGTCATTGACGGCGATCTGTGCCATCTCAGGGTTGAGTTCGATGGCCCGGCGCATGTTGTCATACAGTGCTGTGGCATCGTTGTTTCTTGCAGCAATGACTGCTTTCAGGTAAGCAACCTGGGCGCATTCAGGCGCGCAGTTCAGGGTGTTTACAGCCTGGGTCTGATTGCCTGCCATGAGTTGGGCCAGTGCCACATTAAACTTGCAGGTGTGTCCGGAGAATGAGTTCAGGGCAGCCTGGTATTCACCTTTTCTGATCTGGGTTACCCCGATGTTGTAGTCAGCATCAATGCCTTGTGCCTTGGCTGCTTCGAACATCGACATGGCATTTTCATCGTCATATTCCCATGCGGCAATGATGCCCATGTTATTCTGAACGTGGCCATTGCCCGGGGCAAGCTGATTGGCTCTTTCCAGGTATTCAGCAGCTTGTTCTGCATCACCTTGCTCAAGCAGAACCACAGCAGCATTGTTGAATCCTTTGTGGCTTCTCGGGAACAACTCCTGGGCCGAGCGGTAAATGGCCAGTTTTGTTTGGGGGTTGTCAGTGAGTGTGGCTGCAAAAAGCAGCTCCTTCTCGTCAAGCTGGGAAGGATCGCTCAGGGCAAGACCTGAGATCTCTTCGTGCGTCCGCTTGGGCTCATAGGCATGTACAGTAATTTCAGCACGACGCAGTGGCTCGAGTAATTCTTCGATTTCCTCATAGATCAGCGTCATGTCCTTAATTCTTCTTTCGCGCTCTGCAGGGGCGATCTGCGAATTGATCACATTGGCGATCGCCTGCTTGTCGGGCAGGTTGGAAGCTTCCAGCTTGACCATAAAACCATCAAAGTCTTCACCTTTTGCTTCAACCCTGAGTTCGGGCATTTCCACCTCATTGTCCTCAAAAAGCCCGGTAATATAGTTTTCACCGGTTTCTGCACGGTCTTCTGACAGCTCCAGGTTAAATGCAACTTCCCCTTCGGGAGAAGCCCATGCATCTACGTCAACCGCTTTGAGCTCCCAGCCCCTAAGGATGAATTCTGTGAGGTCTTCAATTTTTTGCTGAGCTTCGTCAGCGCGGTTGAGATCAAGGCGCCAGTTAAGGTTGTGACGCATGTAAGCAAAATAGATATCCGCAGACCTGGAAATAATCACTTCTTCCTCATACTCATGGGGTGCCAGTGATCCTTCGTGGTCCTTTTTGATTCTTTGTGACGTCATGATCACTCCATCCGCTACTTTTCTCTCGGGAAGTTCCCTTGCCCTGTCTTCACGGCCTTCGCGGTAAAGTTTCGCGCGTATGTAAAGCTCTGAGTTAAGCATGTCGGGATGGTAGTCTACCACGTTATTCATGTTGAAGTTGGTGATCCGGTCACGGTTGACCATGGTTCCTGTCGTAGTTGTACTGCTACCGCGCAGCGTGACAGTTTCCAGTTCCGTTTCGGTGTCCTGATATTTCAGCACCGGGGTAAGTTCCACCACAGCATTGCGGTGAAAATAGCCTTCACCAACCCGTCCGTCAACATTCGCGGCAACTTGTCCCCCATGATTTTCCAGTGGATTGGTTTCGGGCGTATAGCGAATCCCCTCGTCATAGTTCCTCGCCATCCTGTTTAGCCCACAGCTTGCGAAGAGTCCCGCTGTAATCAATACTACAGCTAAAAGCTTAAAGTTAATGTTTTTCATAAGTGCTTGTTTTGTATTGGTTAATCTTTTAATGGGTTAGAATGATTGTAGCCGTTATTGCACGCTACAAATATATAAAAAACTATCAAAACAATATGGGTTGTACGTATAGTCGGCTGAAAAAGTTTGGATTTTCTCCTTTTTTGAATCTGTGGTCAGTTTTTTTGATGATTATTGCCGGTTTTTCATGGCGTTTTTGCGGATAATTTTGGCCGGATGAATTATACAGAGGATGTCCGGTCAAAAAAGTCACAACAATTTTGTGGATTTGGAAAATAGTTATAAATTTGCACTCCTTTTCAAATGGACGTATTCTCCGGAAAAGGTGAGAACAAATCATGGCCCGTTCGTCTAGGGGTTAGGACGCCAGGTTTTCATCCTGGTAACAGGGGTTCGAATCCCCTACGGGCTACAAACAAAGTTAACAACGAAATCATTTTAACGAGGCAGTATGGCAAACCATAAATCAGCGAAGAAAAGAGTCCGTTCCGACAATGCAAAAAAACTGAGGAACAGGTATTATGCCAAAAGTACCCGTACGGCGGTAAGGAAAATACGTGGTATGGAAAGTAAATCCGAGGCAGAAAAGAGTTTACCACGTGTGATCTCCATGATCGATCGACTGGCTAAGAAATCCGTGATCCACAAGAACAAGGCGGCCAACCTGAAGGGCAAGCTGATGCGTCACGTGAATCATTTGCAATAGATATTCCGGCTGGCGGTTATTTGTGAATTTGCAACAGATGCATATCCCCGCCACATGATTAAGGCCCGTTCGTCTAGGGGTTAGGACGCCAGGTTTTCATCCTGGTAACAGGGGTTCGAATCCCCTACGGGCTACCAAAAAGGACCTTTCGCCGGAAAGGTCCTTTTTTTATGCCTGATTGCTTCTTATATTGATCCCATCTTAAAATATAAGGAATGCAACATAAAACAAAACCATTTTATCCTTCTGTCGCCCTGACCGGGATCAAAAGCTGGGCGGAAGATGACCGGCCCCGTGAAAAATTACTGACCAAAAGCAGGAAGGCCTTATCGGATGCCGAATTGCTTGCTTTAGTCATTGGTTCCGGTACAGCCCGGATGTCGGCGGTGGAATTATCCAAAATGATTCTGGGAAGCGTTTCCAATAATCTGGCTGAACTGGGTAAACTTGAAATCCCTGATTTGCTGCGTTTTCGGGGTATCGGTGAGGCCAAAGCCAGTAATATCATTGCCGTGATGGAACTGGGGAGGCGCCGCCGGCTTTCTGAAGGGCTGGCAAAAACAAGGATCAGTTGCAGCCGCGATGCCTTTGAGATCATGCACCCCCTGATCGCTGACCTGTCGTGTGAGGAGTTCTGGATCATGGTGCTGAACCGGGGGAACAGGGTGCAGCGTACGATCTGTGTGAGTGAAGGGAGTGTGGCAGGGACGGTGGCTGATCCGAAAAAAATTTTCAGGCTGGCGCTGGAAAACAACGCCAGCGGAATTATACTTTGCCACAATCACCCCAGCGGGCAGTTGAAACCCAGTCCGAACGATCAGCGCATTACCCGTCAATGCAAAGAATCCGGAACTTTTCTTGACCTGCCTGTGCTTGATCACCTGATTGTGGCCCATGAGCAGTATTTCAGCTTTGCCGATGAGGGCCTTCTTTAAGGGCATTACTTCGGAAAGACAGCGCAGAATTCCCGGAGTTTGTGTAAATTTACTTTTACCTTTACCTTCAGATATAAAACTCCGCATGCATGATAGTGGTTTTTTGTCCCCGGATAACCCACAGGATTGAGTATGTGACCCGGTTGGTCATGGACCGGTTGCTTCGATGCAAATGGCAGCTTACCGATGATCCGGAAGTTGCTGATGCGCATAAAGGTCCGAAGATTATTTACAGCCGCGAAAAAGGTGGAAGGGAAGGGTTGCATATTCCTGCCCATGGATTTTTGTCGGAAAGAGGCGTGCATTATTTTGTGCCGGAAGTCCGCCGCAGCAAAGGCCTTCCTTTATTGTTTCCTGTCGAACCTGACAATGCAAAGGAAGGTCTTGATTTTGATCTGTTTTCCGCCGTTTTCTATCTGGTAAGCCGTTATGAGGAATACCTTCCACACAAAAAAGATATTCACTGGCGTTTTGATGCCACTGCTTCCTTTGCCTACAGGAATAATTTCCTGGACAAGCCCGTGGTAAACCATTATGCATTGTTGCTGAAAGAGAGGCTGCAGGAATTATATCCTGCTTACGGGTTCACTGACTCTGCTTTCTCTTTCCTGCCCACTTATGACATTGATGTGGCTTATGCATACAGGGGCAGGGGTGTTATGCGAAGCTTCCTGGGGGCATTGCGGTCAGTTTTGAGACTTGAATTTTCTGCTTTTTTCCAGCGCTTTCGTGTGCTGGCCGGTAAAGAAAAAGACCCTTTTGACACCTATGACCGGCAAGTGGAATTGTACAAAGAAAGTGGGATCAGGGCGGTATATTTTTTTCTCTGCGGCGATTACGGGCCTTACGACAAAAACGTGCCCTACTATTCAGGGGCCTTTTTCTCGCTGGTGAAAAGGATGAATGACTATGCACATACCGGAATCCATCCGAGCGTGGCATCAACGAAAGATGATTCACTGATTGAACAGGAATTATCGAGGCTTGCCAATATTTTGCAACAGGAAATTTGCTGCAGCAGGCAGCATTATCTGATGATGGATCTTCCGGCCACCTATCAGCGCCTGCTGAGAAACAATATTACCCATGATTTTACCATGGGATACGCGAGTCAGCCCGGATTCAGGGCGAGCATCTGCACGCCCTATCCGTTTTATGACCTGGAAAGTGAAAGTGCCACCCCGCTGACCATTGTCCCTTTTGCCGTGATGGACGGGACGCTCCGCGACTACCTGCAGCTTACCCCCGGCAAAGCCCTCGGGGTGATCAGAAGGCTGCTCGATGAAACGGTGGAGGTGGGCGGAATGTTCGTCAGTCTTTGGCATAACGATTCACTGTCAGGGCGGGATGACTGGGAAGGATGGGATAAGGTGTATGAAGAGATGTATCGTCTTGCATCCCTGAAACATAAAGACAATTATGATCCGTTACATCAGGCACGATAACATTGATTTTGCAAAATGGGACCATTGCATTGACCATTCTGTGAACGGAATGTTTTATGCATACGCCTGGTATCTGGATATGACAGCCGACAGCTGGGATGCACTGGTGGAGGATGATTACAGCGCAGTAATGCCTCTTCCTTTCCGGAAAAAAGCCTGGATTAAATATATTTACCAGCCTTTCTTTATTCAGCAGTTGGGTGTTTTCAGTACTTACAGGCTGAATGAAGGGGTTACGGAGCGATTCCTGGGGGCCATCCCCCGGGAATTCCGATTTGCGGATTTTAACCTGAATACCTTTAACCTTTTGTCAGACCGGCATCCCTCAATCGGGGGAAAGGGAATAACCCATGAACTCGACCTGATCTTTCCCTATGCGTATTTGCAGGAAGGATATTCAGCAAATACGCAGCGCAACATAAAAAGAGCCCGGGCAAAGGAAGTTTTTATCACAAATGCCGGGCGCCCCGAAGACATTATCCTCGCTTTCCGGCAGAACAGGGGCAAACTGGGAGTGCCATTTGCCGAAAAGGATTACCGGGTGCTCAGGCATTTGATTTACGCCGGCCTGCACAAAGGGATGGTAAGCCTAAGGTTTGCTTACGCTCAAACCAATGATTTCTGCGCCGGCATCGTGTTTTTCAAAAGCCATCACAAGGTGGTGCTTCTTTTTTCGGGAAGCACCCCGGAAGCCAGAAATAACGGGGCAATGAGCCTGCTGATTGACCATTTTATTCAGGAACATGCCGGTAAAGAGCTGGTGCTTGATTTTGAAGGCTCGGCTGATCCGGGTCTTGCCCGCTTTTATCGTGGGTTTGGATCAGAAGAATGTGTATTTTTGCGTATCATTATGAACAGAATGCCATTCCCGTCAGAATCTTTACTGGGTGGCTACCGCTGGATTAAAAACCGTTGTAAACAACAGAAAAATGCCTAGAATCCGAGTTTTGGGAGATACTTCTTCCCTGCTGAGCCAGTATATTGCTGAAATGCGAGACGCCGAAATTCAAAAGGACAGCCTTCGGTTCAGGAAGAATATGGAGCGTGCCGGTGAGATTTTTGCTTACGAGATCAGCAAGAAGCTGGAATGGAAAAAGAAAGAAGTGATTACAAGCCTGGGAGTGGCTTCTTGTGAGGTGCTTTCTGAACAACCCGTCATTGCCACTATTCTGAGAGCCGGTCTTCCCATGCACCAGGGGTTGCTCAACTTGTATGACAATGCAGAGAATGCCTTTATTTCAGCATACCGCAAACATCGCAAAGACGGCCGGTTCGACATTCAGGTTGAATATGTCTCAGGTCCTTCTCTGGCCGGAAAGGTGTTAATCATCAGCGACCCGATGCTGGCAACAGGTGCTTCCATGATATTGAGCTACAAAGGCCTGATGAGCAAGGGGCAACCTGTTCATACCCACATTGTTTCCATCCTGGCAAGCAACCAGGGGGTCGAGTATGTGCGCAAGAACATGCCCAATGATGATTATACCCTGTGGCTCGGGGCGGTGGATGATGAACTGACAGCCAGGGCATATATTGTTCCCGGACTGGGAGATGCAGGCGACATTGCTTTTGGGAGCAAGCTTTAACCAAGCATATTGACAATGAGACATCTCACCATTGTAATTATTGAAAATATCCGGGTAGCCCTGGAGTCTATCCGGGCACACTTGTTGCGTGCCCTGCTAACAGTGCTGATCATCGCCATTGGAATCATGGCATTGGTCGGTATTCTGACTGCCATCGATTCCATCCAGCTTTCCATTACCGAGAATTTTGCCCGACTGGGTGCCAACAGCTTTTCCATCCAGAACAGAAGTATGCAGGTGCAGATGGGTGGCGGATCAGGGCAGGTATATCCGCGGATCAATTACAATGAGGCGATTGCATTTAAGCAGGAGTTTGACTTCCCGGCCTGGGTTTCCCTGCGGGTAACAGGAACAGGCTCTGCTACCGCCCGCTATCGCTCAGAAGAAACCAACCCGAACATCCGTGTGATTGGCAGCGATGACAATTACCTTGTCACAGCAGGTGCAGATCTGGCAAAAGGACGCAATCTTTCGCCCACTGAGCTGCAGTACGGTGCAAATGTGGTTTTACTCGGGCATGATGTGGCAAGTACTTTGTTCCCGGGAGATGCTGATCCTCTGGGGGCTTTTGTTTCCATTGCCAATATGCCTTACCAGGTGATCGGGGTGCTGGAACAAAAGGGAACAGGATTCGGGTTTTCTGAGGATCTGAATGTTGTGATGCCGTATATGACGGTCAGGCAGCATTTTTCCCGGCCCAATATGAATTATACCATCAATGTGAGCACCTATGACATTGAGTTGCTCGACGAGGCCATTGAAGAGGCTACAGGCTTGTTCAGGGTGATCAGGGGAGCCCGTTTTGGCGAACCCGACAGTTTTGACATTAACAAAAGTGATAATATTGCCCAGGCATTGATTGAAAACATCAGTTTTGTGACGCTGGCGGCCACCATAATCGGGTTGATCACCCTTGCCGGGGCGGCGATCGGCCTGATGAATATCATGCTCGTATCAGTCACTGAAAGGACGCAGGAGATCGGAATCCGCAAGGCATTGGGGGCGACCAGGGCCGTGATCAAACAGCAGTTTCTTTCTGAGGCCATTTTAATTTGCCAGATTGGCGGAGTCGTGGGTATCCTTCTCGGGATTCTTGCAGGTAACGGAATATCTGTCATTGTCGGAAGCCCGTTTATCATTCCCTGGGTATGGGTCTTATCCGGGGTGTTATTGTGTTTCGGCGTAGGCCTTATTGCGGGGTACTATCCTGCCGCAAAGGCAGCCAGCCTCGACCCGATTGAGTCACTGAGGTATGAGTAACCTCCGCTGTATATTGTATAATCATAAATGCCCGCTGCCATGCAAAAACTGACAAAAATTGTGGCGACCATATCTGACCGTCACTGCGATACGGATTTTTTATCATCTTTGCATCAGGCCGGGATGGACGTGGTAAGGATCAATACCGCACATCAAAATCCGGAACAAAGCCTGCGTATCGTGGAGAATGTTCGCAGGGTTTCTTCAAGAATCCCTGTTATGGTGGATACCAAGGGGCCTGAAATCCGCACCAATTCCAGCGATGAAGACATAGTAGTTAAAGCCGGGGACCTGATCCGGATGACGGGAGACGTCCAAAGGAATTCTGATGCTGAATGTATTCGTGTGAATTATCCGGGGTTTGTGAAGCAGCTGGATGCGGGCCGGCAGATCATGATTGATGACGGAGATGTGGCCCTGACCGTCCAGGAAAAACATCCCGGTTTCCTGTTATGCCGGGTTGAGAACAGCGGGGTGATCAAGCCCCGGAAGAGCGTGAATCTGCCGGGCAGTACCATTGATTTACCGGCATTGAGTGACAAAGACAGGGAGTATATTGATTTTGCCATTTCCAACGGCATTTCCTTTATTGCCCATTCTTTTGTCCGGAGCAAGGAAGACGTAATGGCCATTCAGGAATTACTGGATGCACATAACAGCCAGGTGAAGATCATAGCGAAGATCGAAAATCAGCAGGGGGTTGACAATATTGATGAGATACTTGACCATGTTCACGGGATCATGATCGCCCGGGGAGACCTGGCCATTGAGGTGCCTGCCGAGCGCATCCCGGGAATACAGCACAACCTGATCCAGAAATGCATCCGCCGAAAGAAGTCAGTGATCGTGGCTACACAAATGCTGCACTCCATGATCGACAATCCGAGGCCTACCCGGGCTGAGGTCAGTGATATTGCCACGGCCGTCTTTTCAGGCACAGACGCGGTGATGCTCAGCGGGGAAACCGCCTACGGAAAATACCCGCTTGAGTCGGTGCAGATGATGACCAACAGCTTAAGGGAAGCGGAAAGCAGCAGATCTTTCTCCCCTGATAGTGAGGTGATGCCCCACGATAACAAGGTCTCTGTCTTTCTGTCCAAAACGGCTGTACGTACTGTGCAGCAACTCAACACCCGGGCGGTGATCACGGATACCGATACCGGGAAAACAGCCCGTTATCTGTCGGCGTTTCGGGGGCGCACTCCCATATATGCCCAATGTTATGCGGAAAGAGTGATGCGGGAACTGGCAATGAATTATGGCGTCCTTGCCGATTACATGGATGTGGAAATATCCAAGAAGGAATTTATCAGGGTGACATTGTCGCGCCTGATCGAAGAGAAAGAGATCAGGCCTGAAGATCTGGTGGTTGTCCTGGCCGGAAATTTCGGCAAAAAATCCGGTCCGTCTTTCGTGGAGATCAGTACAGCCAGCAATATGCTGACCAACCACAAACCCTGATAAGAGTCAGTTTCTGTACTCAGTCCCAAGACAATGTTTCAAGAAGGTGGCGTATGTCTTCTTCAATAAAGCCGATTACGGGCGAAAGGGAATCATTGTTTGGCGTTACGTCAAAATAGAGGGCTCCCCTGAGAAAGTGGTCTGTGCTGTCAGTGGCATAAAACTGCAGTGCTGAGGCAGCCTCCCGGCCTCGAATGTGAAAAAGCATGCCGTACACATTCTGCTCTTCGTGGACAAACATTTCGTCACGGATGGCTGTGGCCTTGGGAATATGCCGGTGTACGAATGTCCTTGCGTCCTCAAAGTAGCCGGCCAGGTCATCGGGGCTTCTGACCGGTTTGTAGCTCAGATGGATTCGTCCGCTGAACTCCGGAAACACAATGTCTCCCCAATAGGGTTCACCGCTTTCTCCGGTCTCGGGGTTAAAGGTTGCGTATTCAGGGTATTCAAACCGGTACGGGTAAACAGTGTCAAAATACTGGTAAGACTTTTCCGGCAGGGCAATGCGGAAGTATGCCCGTGGTTTGGGTGAGTCGCCCCGCTGACAGGATGCAGACAAAAGCGTTAAAATGACCACAAAAAAGACAGTGGTCCGGATTGGCCTGATCATTGCGTTTCCCTGATTTTTACTTTTAATTGCTTGATACGTCGTTTGTCAACCCCTTCCACCTCAAATTCAAAGCGGTCGTATCTGATCTTCGCACCTTTAAACGGAATTTCCTGTTTGATTTCCAGAATCAGTCCCGCCAGGGTATCGGCTTCACCTTTGACTTCATTAAAAACCGAATCGTCCACACCGGTGATCTTGCAGAAATCCTTCAGCAGGGTTTTCCCTTCAAACACATAGGTGTTTCTGTCCACCTTGGAATAGACGGCCTCTTCAATATCAAACTCGTCATTGATCTCTCCCACAATTTCTTCCAGGATGTCTTCCAGGCTGACCAGCCCGGATGTGCCTCCATACTCATCCACCACGATGGCAAGGTGGATTTTTTTTTCCTGGAATTCCTTCAGGAGGTCATTGATTCTTTTACTTTCCGGAACAAAAAACCCTTTGCGAAGGAGTTTCTGCCATTCGAAATCATCTTCCTTTTCCAGGTGGGGCAGAAGATCCTTGATGTACAGCACGCCTTCCACGTTGTCAAAACTGTCACGATAAACCGGGATGCGGCTGTAGCCGGCATCCTGAATGATTTCGATCAGTTGACGGAAGGGGGTGGTGTAATCAACGGCCACCACATCCACCCTCGACTTCATGATTTCCCTGACGAAGGTATTTCCGAAACGAACAATCCCCCTGAGCAGCTTCTTGTCTTCCTCGGTGGTGGTCTCATCCGTGGTGATTTCCAAAGCGTGCGATAATTCATGCATGCTCAGGTTCGGCCTTTTCTTCTCCATCCGTTTGTCAATGATGTGTGTTGTTTTAACCAGCAAGGTGCTTAGCGGATGAAATATCTTTCTCAGGGCAAGCAGCGGGGTTGCCATGATGGAAGAAAATCGCAGCGGGTTCCTTGATGCATAAACTTTCGGCAGGACCTCTGCAAAAAGAAGGATCAGGAAGGTGACCAGTGCCACCTGTATCAGAAATGCAAGAACCGGGTGAAGTTCCAGCTGGTATAACGGACGGAAAACAATGGTTGAGAGGACGATGATGGCAATGTTGATCACATTATTGGTGATCAGTATGGTGGCCAGCAATCGATTGGGTCGCTCAATCAGGGCCAGGATCTTCTTGTTGTGCGGTTTATCCCCTTGCCTGGCCTGGTCGATCTGTGAATGTGTCAGGGAGAAAAAAGCAATTTCCGACCCGGAAATCATGGCTGAGAAAAACAGCAGAACCAACATGGCCCCAATTCCCAAAAATGTATCGGCGGAGAGCAGATCGGTAAGCGCTGGCAGAGGTGTTTCCAGGGGTGAAAAAGTTTCGGGTGACGCTTCCAAGGTTAATGATATTCTTTTGATTTATACAAAATTAATACATTTTTACTCAAAAAATAAAAGAAAGCCGCTTTTCGGACAATTTGTTAAATTTGACGGATGCGGATTTTATCTTCCTTTACGGCAATGTTGCTGGGAATACTTTTGGTAGTCCCCGCTGTGTTATTTGCTTCGGAGGCAACGGAAGAAAGGATTAAGGGCCGGGTAAGGGATGCAGATACCGGAGAGCCGCTCGCTTTTGTCCATATTGTGATTAATGACAGCCGCCGCGGAGGGATGACAGATATAGATGGTTTTTTTGAGCTGTCTTTTCCCGGTCAGGCTGAGCGATTGCAATTCAGTTATGTGGGATATGAGGAAAAAGTCTACCATCCGGCTGATGCCGGCGTGACGTTTCATGAAATTCTGCTTCACCGCAAAGCGGTTGAACTTCGGGAGGTGGTTGTTTTCCCCGGCGAAAATCCAGCGCATCGAATCATTGAAAATGTGAAAGCCCGCCGTGACCGGAACAATCCGGAAAAAACCAATTCTTTTTCCTATAATTCTTACAATAAATTTGTTTTTACCGGTGCATTTGACCAGGAACAGAGACCCGGACCGGCCGTAGCTGATACAGCAAGCAGCCGTTTGGCACGTTACCTGGAAGAGCGTCATTTTTTCCTGATGGAAACCGTGACAGAGCGGAAATTCCGCTTTCCGGACCGAAGCAATGAAACCATACTGGCATCGCGTATTTCAGGGCTGGAACATCCATTATTCGCCATCCTGATATCACAGATGCAATCGTTTTCTTTTTACGACAATTATATTCACATCACCGACAACCGTTACCTGAGCCCTTTGGCACCGGGCAGTATCAATCGTTACTTTTTTAACCTGGAAGACTCCGTTTATTCCGATACGGATACAGTATATGTCATCTCTTACCGGCCCGGCAGGGGGCGCAATTTCAATGGCCTGGAAGGAGTGATGAATGTGAGCAGCCGGGGCTGGGCGCTGAAGTCAGTTATCGCTGAACCTGCCGGTCAGCAAGGCAATGCCAGGATCAGGATTCAGCAGAATTATGCCCTGGTGGATGAAAGCCAGTGGTTTCCCGTTCAGCTGAACACTGATTATGAACTGCTGAACATTGATGGGCTGCAGGACTTCAGGGTGGTCGGGGAGGGCCGCACGTATTTGTCTGAGATCACCATAGACCCGCCCCTTGGTCGTCGCGATTTTTCCCCTTACCACGTGGAGTTTTCAGCTGAAACCATTGTGGATGATGAAGAATTCTGGGATTCATACCGCCGTGACAGTCTCTCAGTCCGCGACAGGAATACATACCATTATCTGGACAGTATCGGCCGTGACCGGGATCTTGACGGAAGGATTGATCGCTTGCAGGCCTTATTCGGGGGCGAACTGCGCCGGGGCAGTGTGGATTTCGCGCTGATGGATTTTCTTGGGTACAATGCCAGGGAGGGTTTCAGGCCGGGGTTTTCGGCCCGAACCAACAATCGTTTTTCCCAAAAGATCCAGCTGAATGGAAAGTTTGCCTATGGTCTCCGCGACCGGCAGTTTAAATATGGCGCAGGCGGCAATGTACTGATTGACCGCTTACGGGACTTCCGGCTGGGCTATGACTACAGTCATGACGTACAGGAAAGGGGAGGAAGCAATTTCCTTCAAACAGGGGGGGTATTCTCCCCACAAAATTTACGGAGCTATTTTCTGGAAACCCTTGACATGACCGAGAAACACTTGTTCTGGGTGCAATTTCTGGCGGCTCGCAATTTTTTGACTGTCAGGCCCTTTGTGGGAATTGAGGAAGTCAGCTATGCAGACGATTATCGTTTTGAACCACATGCAGAACCAACTGACAGCTGGCAGGGGAAATCCCGTTATTTTGAAGCTGGTGTTCAATTCCGCCTGGCATACGGGGAACAATTCATCCTGACTCCCCGTCAGATCATGCGGTTCAGCGACAACATCCCGGTCTGGAAACTGAACGTAAGCCGGGGGACAGACGGCATTTTTAAAGGAGAATATAATTACTGGCGGGTAGAAGCAATGTTTAAGCGAACCTTCCCTGTCCGTATGCTGGGTACCCAGCAATGGACAATCAGGGCTGGTTATTTTTCAGGGGAGGCTCCGCTGGACAAACATTTTACTGCCCCTTCGGCTTACAGCCGCTTTGCCATTACCACCCCGGAAGCGTTCTCCACCATGCGGATGGATGAGTTTGTTTCGGATCGTTATGTGGCGGTCTTCTGGTATCACCACTTTGAGCACCTGCTTTATCGCGGCGGGTCATTCAGGCCTCAATTCGTTTTAAGAACCAATGCCGGTATCGGCAGTGCAGGCACACCGGAGGCACACAGGGAAGTGGATGTCCGGTCAATGCATAAGGGGTTCATCGAGTCCGGTATCGCAGTGCTGGATCTTGTGGGATCAGGTTTTTCCAGTGTCGGGCTGGAGTTTATGATGCGTTACGGGCCGCATGCCAGGCCACGCTTCAGTGACAACTACAGCATCAGGCTCAGCTACAGCTTCCTGTTCCAGTAGGGGGGTCAACCTGCCGGATCCTCAGGGTTGTCTTCGGCATACCATTCCGCATAAGCAGTGGCGGTTTCATGCAGTCGCAGGGAGTGAAGCTGTACTTCCTGTGGCAAGGCTTTGCGGATCTTTGATGCAAAGTCACGGATCATGTTTTCACAGGTTGGCTGGTATGGAAGGGGAACCAGTTTTCCGTAAAGATCGCTGTTTCTGGCCATATCCAGGTGAGGCGTACCGGCGTTGATCATCAGTGCGTGATCGAAGGGGTCGATAATCAACTCGTGGACAATCTTCTTAAGAACAGAAAAATCAATCAGCATGCCCTGTTTGGGATTCCCTTCACCAGTCGCAGGCTTGCCTCTGACAGTTACAAACAAACGATAACTGTGTCCATGGATGTTCCGGCATGGCCCATCGTAATTCCAGAGGGCATGCGCCGCTTCAAAATGAAATTCTTTGGTGAGTCGTATGATGGGTTGATTGCTCATGACTGTGCGGCTTTCCATGCGGCAGGGGTTTGTTTCAGAAACCGTATGGCGTGCTGGTTAAATATATGGGGTTGGTCTACGTTGCAGATATGCCCCGAATTTTCTATAGTGATAAGTGATGCCATCTTGTTTTCCTTTACCAGTTCTCTCACCGGTTGCAGAAAAAGATGGTCCTCATCACCCATCAGGTAAAGGGTGGGGATCTCCGGATTTTGCTCCACCTGGTACTGCAGCAATGGGTTGACATCCTTCAGCAGTTTAAACCAGCGATTGATCTCACGCCGGTAAAGTTTTTGTGCTTCTTTAATGAAAAGATAACGGCTTTCCCTGTGCCGTTTGCTTGGCATTAAAATCCTGGCAAACAGGCGGTATAGCCACATGAAAGGAATTACCGGCTTAAAAACTTTGGCCACCCATACCAGGAAGCGGGAACGAATGTTCAAACGGGTAATGGCCCCGGCCAGGGTCATTGAATCCACACGCTCAGGGTCCATTTCCGCAATTACGCGAATCAGGATGGTCCCCAGCGAAACCCCCATGAAATGACTTTTTTTGATGTCCAGGTGGTCCAGAACCTGCAACACATCGGTGCTGATATCCTCAAAAGTGTACTCCTTGCCCATATATGCAGAGAACAGGTCACGGGACCGGCCGTGCCCCCTGAGGTCTACCACAAGCACATTGAAATGTTTCGAAAATTCACGGATCTGCTTGAACCAGATAATGGAACTGCCACCGACACCGTGGATGAGTGTTAACCAGGGGGCATCAGGGGAGTTGGGATAAATTTTGTAGAATAACCTCCTTCCATCAGGAAGAACTGCTTTTTGCTCCTTTTCCTGCTGCTCTTTTGCTGTCCGGTAAACGTCTTCTGTAATCCCTTCTGTTTTTTCCTTCTTCATGTTTAATTTACAATGGGTTTGTCAGGTCAAAATCCACCCGAAGGCGTTTTTCCCCGTCTCTTTCCAGGCGGTAGGTGAATGTGGTAAAGGCTTCATCCATACTGACCGTCCACACATTTCCCTCTCCTCCGTCAATCAGTTCAGCCGTATATAGATCTGCCGGGAAGTGTTGCACAAAAGCTGTGCCGGAATCGTCAGCATAACCCCCATATAAACTTTCTTCCTCCGGAGTTCCGTCAGGATAGCGGTGATCATGGCGGAATCGCAGCCTGCCATCTTCAATGAGGAACATCCAGGTCCGTGACTGGTCTTCACCAACGTGGAAGGGGATCAGGATGCGATCGCTCTCGCAGACTTCCACATGCATTGTCATCTCGTAGTCTTCCCAGCCTGAGGCATGATGGCTCCGGAAAATTTGCTCCCCGGCGAATGATTCTCCGCACAACCTGGCCAGGTTGTTGAAAAACGCCCGGTGGGTTTCCGAGATCAATTCCTCCATGAGGGGTTCGGGTGTTTCTTCAGCCTGTTCCTGTCGGGGGCCGCAGGAGGATGCGATAAAAATAAGTACCAGGATCACTGAGACAGACAAGTTTTTCATAAACGTGTTGGTTTTAAAAAGTTCGTTTTACTTCAATGATTACAAAGATAACGCTTCTGTTTATAGCTTCNTGCATTGCCGGAAGAATATTCATCTGNGGACAGTTAGATTTTGTAAGTTTGCTATATATTTCATCAGCCAGGCTGACTATGCATAAGAATCCGATTTTATCCATCCGGGACCTTTCTGTCGTATTTGATACGGGAGATGAAATTATCTCTGCCATAGAAGGAGTTTCACTGGAGGTATTTCCCGGAGAGGTGCTCGGGCTGGTGGGGGAATCCGGGTCAGGAAAATCCGTAACTGCCCTTGCCGTAATGCGGCTGCTTAGCAGAAGCACGGCGCGCATCAGTTCCGGGGAGATCTGGTTTGGTCATCCTGAAAAAGGAATGATCAACCTGCCCGATCTGGTAAACCGGGATATGCAGTTATTGCGTGGCCGGCACATGGCCATGATCTTCCAGGAACCCATGACTTCGCTGAACCCTGTTAAACGCTGCGGACCGCAGGTGGCAGAGAGCATATTGTGGCATCGCCGGAGCAATGCTTCCGGCGCCAGAAAAAAGGCCCTGGATCTATTCAGGGAGGTCCGCTTGCCCCGGCCGGAGAAAATTTATCAGGCCTGGCCGCATGAACTTTCCGGGGGGCAAAAGCAACGGGTGATGATTGCCATGGCCATGGCATGCGACCCGGCACTGCTTATTGCCGATGAACCCACCACGGCCCTGGATGTAACTGTGCAGCAAGATATCCTGGAACTGCTGAAGAGTTTGCAGGAAAGGCACAAAATGGCGGTGATGTTCATTTCCCATGACCTGGGGGTGATTGCGCAGGTCGCCGGGAAAATTTGCGTCATGCGAAATGGCCGGGTGATGGAGGAGGGCCCGGCTTCAAGGGTGCTCAATGAACCATCTAACCCTTATACCCGCGCCCTGCTGGCCTGCCGTCCGTCCCTGGAAGAAAGACCGGTCAGGCTGTCCGAGGTGGAAGATTTTATGGGTGAAAAGTCTGAGGACCATGAAAACATACAATCACCGCCGTGGTCCGGGTCTCCAGATGCAGCAGCGGTCCGGCAATCCGAAAGCAGGGTCCGGCAATCCGACAACGGGGTCAGGCAGTCCGAAGACAAGGCCATACAGCCTGAGGGCAGGGCCCCAAAAAAAGAGCCCGTGCTGGAGATCAAAAACCTTTCTACCCGCTTCATTACCCGCAGAAATATGCTTGGCCGGCCGCTTGAGCATCACACGGCAGTGGCGGATGTCAGCTTTCGGGTATACCGTGGAGAGACCCTCGGCCTGGTTGGTGAGTCGGGGTGCGGCAAAACCACCCTGGGCAGAACCATCATGCAATTGATCCGCCCGGACTCCGGGGATGTGTTATATAAGGGAATGGACCTGTCGAAAATGTCATCCGGTGAGCTCAGGAGGCTGAGAACACGGTTCCAGATCATTTTTCAGGATCCCTATGCTTCGCTATCTCCGGGGATGAGTATTGGTCGGGCCATTATGGAGCCGATGCAGGTGCATGGTATGTTGGAGAACAACAGGGAAAGAAAAGCACGTGTCATGGAACTGCTGGAAAAAGTGGGTCTGGAACCCTGGCATTTTGACCGCTACCCGCATGCCTTCTCAGGCGGGCAGCGACAGCGGATCTGTATTGCCAGGGCGTTGGCAATGAATCCTGAATTCATTATCTGCGATGAATCGGTCTCTGCACTTGACGTGTCTGTGCAGGCAAAGGTGCTTAATCTTTTGAATGACCTGAAACGAGAGTACGGACTTACCTATATTTTTATTTCTCATGACCTGGCGGTGGTCAAATACATGTCTGACAGGATTATCGTGATGAAAGACGGACGGATCGTTGAGTGCGGTGAGGCAGATAGCTTATACGCAAGCCCGCGTGAAGCGTATACCAAAAAACTTATCGGAGCCATTCCCGCTTTTTGACCCATTGCCGGGTAAATCCGCCAAACAGGGAATCCTGTGATGCCGGCACCCGGTCAGGCAACCTTACATTTCCTGCATGAGCTCCTCGGTGAATTCCAGGTTGTGGAATACATTCTGCACATCATCGTCATCCTCGAAGGTATCGATCAGTTTCAATACCTTTTGGGCCGCCTCCTTATCAAGTTTAGCCGTTGTTTTGGGAATTCGTTGCAGTTCTGCGTTTTCGGCTTCGATGCCAAGTTCTTCCAGTTTTTTAGCCATAGAGCCGAAGTCCTCCATGGCGGTATAAATGGTCAGAAACCCATCCTCGCTCTCTGTTTCTTCAGCTCCGGCATCAATGACTTCCATCAGAAAATCTTCCTCATCCAGGGATTTTTCTTCAAAGATCTTTTCCGGGATGGTAAATACACCTTTGCGATCAAAGAGAAAACTCAGCGCGCCCTTGGTTTCCAGTTTGCCGTTGTGCTTGTTGAAATAGCTTCTTATGTTGGCTACCGTACGCTGTACATTGTCGGTAAGGCATTCCACATAGATGGCGACCCCGTCGTTGGCGTAACCTTCATAAGTGACCTCCTGGAAGTCGGCAGCATTTTTGTCACCTGCTTTGGAAATGGCCCGCTGAATATTGTCTTTGGGCATATTGGCCCCTTTGGCATTGGCAATGGCCAACCGAAGCCTGGGGTTGCCTTCAGGGTCGTTCCCTCCCTCCCTGACGGCTATGTTGATTTCCTTAATGATGCGCGAAAAGATCCTGGATCGTTTGGCGTCCTGTGC
>SL_3KL_010_SEDDRAFT_10000808_pt1 | contig 27402 bp, 24 predicted proteins | sample SodLakKL_010_SED_2_FD_10381 | JGI IMG/M metagenome (IMG submission 10381) | reverse complement strand
CCGAGACCGCATAAACTGGTATTTTTAACGATATCACATAATTCTTCAAGGAGTTGGAAATCATGCATTCCTGCACTTCCGTTCGTTATTTTTTCGAGTATGGTATGCATTTGTGCGGTTCCAACCCTGCAAGGGACACATTTGCCGCAGGATTCCGATTGACAGAAATCCATAAAGAATTTAGCAACATCAACCATACAGGAGCTGTCATCTATGACAATCATACCGCCCGATCCCATCATCGATCCTATGGTTATGAGCGACTCATAGTCTATAGGCATATCGAGATGACTTTCCGGGATACAACCACCCGACGGTCCTCCTGTCTGAACGGCTTTGAATTTTCTGCCTTCCAGAATTCCTCCGCCTATATCAAAGACGACATCCCGCAATGATATTCCCATAGGTACTTCGATTAAACCCGTGTTTTTAATACTGCCGGCAAGTGCAAAGACTTTTGTCCCTTTACTTTTTTCTGTTCCGATCGAGGCAAACCATTCTCCGCCTTTTTTCATAATTGGAACTATATTCGCAAAAGTCTCGACATTATTGATAAGAGTTGATTCTTCCCAGAGACCGGATTCCGCCGGGTAGGGAGGTCGGGGACGCGGGGAGCCTCGCTGCCCTTCAATAGATGCAATCAGAGCGGTTTCTTCGCCGCATACAAATGCACCCGCACCAAGCCGGATTTCAATGCCAAAATTAAACGGGGTTCCGAGTATATTATTTCCGAGCAGGTTTTTTCTCTCAGCCTGCTTAATTGCATTACGCAGCCGTTTAATCGCTAATGGATACTCCGCTCTGATATAGATATACCCCTGATCTGCTCCGACCACATAACCGGCTATAGCCATCCCTTCGAGTATTTTATGCGGATTACTTTCAAGCATCGCCCGATCCATAAAAGCACCCGGATCACCTTCATCGGCATTGCAAATAACATATTTCTTATCAGTAACCGCGATCTGGACCGTGCTCCACTTTAAACCCGTAGGGTATCCGCCGCCGCCTCTTCCCCGTAACCCGCTCTTCACCACTTCCTGCAAAGCCTCACCGGGTGACATCTTCGTGAGTACATCGAATAGAGCTTCATAACCGTCTTGCGCCAGGTAATCATCTAAACTCTCGGTATCAACATTGCAGCTGTCTTCCAATGCGATTTTTAGCTGACGATTAAAAAATGGTACATCAGCGGAGAGTTTAAGGCGTTCAACCGGTTCTTTATCTATAGCACTGACAATCTCCTGAGCATCCTCTTCTTTCACGTTACAGTAGAGTGATTTCCCGTTATCTATATTGATCAAAGGTCCCTCGGCGCATAACCCCATGCACCCGACTCCGCGGATCCGGCAGCTTGTACCGAGTTCTTTTTTCTTCACTTCATCTTCTATAGATTTTTTGATCTTATCGCTCTGCATCGAGACACAGGCCGCCGCAACACAAACATCAATAGAATGCTTATATTGTTCGTTCTTTTTCCTTTGCTCTTCACCTAGCTGAATAAATTCTTCATGCGTCATTTTTTATCATGCTCCCAATTCGTTCGATTAGTGTATCGGGTTCGAGCTTTCCTGTTACTTCCCCGTCCAGTACCACTGCCGGTGCCAACCCGCACGAGCCGATACATCTGGCAGTCAGTACAGATAATTTCCCGTCATCGGATGTGTCCCCTGCATCAACATTATAATTTTCTTTTATCGCGTGTAATATCGCCGGTACTCCTTTAATATAGCATGCCGTTCCGGTACAAATTACACAGGTGTGTTCACCCTGAGGTTTCAGGGTGAAAAAGTGATAGAAGGTAGCCACGCCATAGACTTTACTGAGCGGTACCCGAAGTTGTTGGGCAACATAGTGAAGGGCATCATCATCCAAATACCCGTACACTTCCTGTACTGAGTGTAATGTCTCAATAAGGGCATGTGATGCGTGACCGTGTCGCCGCATTGTGGCATCGACCAGCTTCTTACGTTTATCTTTCGTCGATTCAGCTTTCTTTTTAGCTGCTAGTTCCATATTCGTGTTCCAATTGCTGCAAATTAGCCATAATTTATGCGAAATTATTCTACACTTTATATATATACAATATTCGTTCCAATTAAAACCGACGGAAAATGCGTAAATTTCGTACAGTTTTCCTGTTATTTTTTATTTTTAATAAATATGACAGGAGTCATTTACCGGAAACAGGAAAACTTCCAGGTTTAGGGTGTAAAAAAAATACACAGTTACACCCATAAATTCCTGTCCAGACTACGGTATTGAATGGCTTCGCTAATATGTTCAGGGCGGATGGATTCCGCACCACTAAGATCGGCTATGGTCCGGGCTACTTTCAGGATGCGATCATATGCGCGCGCAGATAGACCAAGTTTTGTAATCGCCATTTTTAATAATTCTTCACCGGCGCTATCGATACAACAAAATTCACGTATTTCTTTTGATCCCATATTGGCATTACAATACATTCCTTTTCTGTTTTTAAAGCGTTCCGTTTGCAATTGCCGTGCCCGGCCGACGCGCTCCCGAATAGTCGCGGATGACTCCCCTAACTCCTTGCTTGCAAGCTCTTTATATTTCACGGCGGGAACCTCGATATGAATATCGATCCTGTCGAGTAACGGACCTGATATTTTTGCCATATATCTCTGGATTTGTATAGTTGTACACGTACACTCGTTGTTCGGATCGGTATAGTAACCGCATGGGCAGGGGTTCATCGCGGATGCAAGCATAAAGTTTGCCGGGTAGTCGACCGAAAGTTTTGACCTGCTTATCGTTACTTTGCCGTCTTCAAGGGGTTGACGCAATACTTCAAGTACATTTTTTTTAAACTCCGGGAGTTCATCCAGGAACAAAACTCCGTTATGCGCAAGCGATACCTCTCCCGGCCGGGGATAGGTACCTCCGCCGACGAGTGCGGCATCGGATATGGTATGATGCGGCGAACGATACGGTCGGGTGGCAACGAGCGCCGTATCGGGGGGCAAATAGCCGGCTACAGAATGTATTTTTGTGGTTTCTATACCTTCCTCAAATGTAAGTGGGGGGAGAACGGTAGGAATTCTCTTCGCGAGCATGGTTTTTCCCGAACCCGGAGGACCAATCATAATAATGTTATGACCACCCGATGCAGCTACCTCCAGCGCTCTTTTTACATTCTCCTGACCTTTGACGTCCTTAAAATCGAAGGTATACTTTTGCTCGAGTCTGAATACTTCGTCGAGATTGACCGTGAATGGTTCTATCATGTTATATTCGCCGGCAAGGATATCGAATGCCTCGTGAAGCGTTGCAACCGGATAGACATGTATTCCTTCTACCATCGCGGCTTCTTTGGCGTTCTCTTTCGGAAGGACAATCCCGCGCAATCCTTTCCGCTTCACCTCGGCTGCGATGGGCAACACGCCATGTACATGACGGACGGTACCGTCGAGCATTAATTCACCGATAATCGCGTGCGACTCAAGTATATCGGATTCCAGTTGACCGCTCGATGATAGGATACCGATTGCAATGGGGAGATCGTATGATGAACCCTCCTTTTTTAAATCTGCGGGTGCTAAATTAACGGTCAGCCGGCGAAACGGAAAAGCATATCCCGAGTTTTTAATGGCCGCTATTACACGCTCCCGGCTTTCGCGCACTGCGCTGTCGGGTAAGCCAACCATATTAAATAGAAATGATCCGGATTCGACACTCGATTCGACTTCGACAAGATGGGCGTCGATGCCGTATGTGGCACAGGTAATTGTTCGGGACAGCATGGTGATCCTCCTGCAATGTGAATAGAATACTGATACGAGGTTGTACAGTCATTACAATACATCTTCACAAAGCATCGGGATCGGGATTCGTTTTTTTAACTAAGATTTGTTCTTTGCTTTTACCCGTGCGTCGGTACAAATAATAAACAAAATTTAAGAACTACGTATACGCGTTGATCACCGAGTTTATCTGTTTTCCCTCAGGAACTCAAGTCGTTTTGCCAATCTCTCGGTGGACATTAAAAGTTTGTCTTTTCCGTATATGGCGTCTCTGGATTGATAGAAAGCCAAAAGGTATTCATCGCTCATCACGATAGCTTCCTCGGGACATACTTCTTCGCAAAAACCACAGAAGATACATCTTATCATATTAATTTCAAATCGTATAGGATATCTTTCTTTCTCCAACTCCGTCTCCGAGGCCTGCACTTCAATCGCCAGTGATGGACACACCCGGGAACACAATCCGCAGGCAACGCACCGCTCAATACCGTCCTCCTCAACAAGTACCGGCCGACCGCGGAATGAAGGTTGAAACGGCCACGGCTCATCGGGATAATTATGCGTAAATTTCGGTTGAAATATTTTACCGATGGTCAACCGCAAGCCCTTGGCTATTTCGGTTATATACGCTTTTTGCAAAAATGTGAGATCTTCTTTTCTGATTACCCTCTTTACAGATCCATTATCTTTCATTATGCATTCCTATCAACTGATTATACATCCGGAGAAACATTAACTAAAAATAAGTAACAGTAATCCGGTAATAAATATATTTAAAAGTGCCATCGGGAACATCACCTTCCAGCCCAGCGACATAAGTTGATCGTACCGGAATCTGGGAATGGTCCAGCGAATGACTATCATGAATAACAACACTAATATCACTTTTGTTGCAAATGTCAAAATACCGATTATACTCATAAGCATCGGTGCAAGATCGAGAAAATCTATGTACGGCATATGCCAACCACCGAGATAGAGTGTCGTAATGACAGCACTTGCCACGATCATGTGAGCATATTCGGCGAGGAAAAACAGACCGAACTTCAAACCCGAATATTCCGTGTGAAATCCGCCGACAAGTTCCGGTTCGGCTTCGGGTAAATCGAAAGGCTGCCGGTTCGTTTCGGCAAATGCCGCGACAACGAACGTAATAAATCCGATCGGCTGAACAAAGCAATTCCAGGCAGGAATGACTCCAAGGAGATAATTCGTCTGATTCAGGACAACCTGATCGAGTCGCAGGGATCCTGTAACCAGAATGACACCCACGACCGAGAGTCCTAATGATAATTCGTAACTTACCATCTGCGCCGATGAACGCAAACTTCCCATGAGCGAATATTTATTATTTGAAGACCAGCCGGCCAGTGCGATTCCATAGACACTTATCGAGGAGAATGCCAATATATATAAAACCCCGATATTCACGTCGGCAATGATAAGCTTAATTTCCCTCCCGAAAAGTTGAATTGTATTTCCAAATGGAATGACCGCAAACGTGGCAAGTGCAACCGTTAAGGAAATAACAGGCGCGAGATCGTGCAAGGGTTTATTTGCATCTCTCGGGACTATAGCTTCTTTAAAGACCAGTTTCACCACATCAGCTATCGGTTGTAACAAACCAAAGGGTCCTACCCTGTTCGGCCCGAGCCTATCCTGAATAAACGCACTGACACGTCTCTCTGCATAGACCGAATATGCAACGGCGGTTAATAAGACCAGCGTCACGATTACAATTTTTATAAATGCTATAATCAGTGTTTCCATTGATTTTTCATGTTTATGAAATCTTAAAGTTTATTAAAATTATACACCGATTTTCTCTTTAACCGGAGCCTTCGCACCCAGCCTGCCGATGCTTTGATACGATAATCCTTTAAAGGCAGGGATCTTTTCGGTAATTTCCCGGAACACATCTTCTGCCGACTGATACCGAAATTTACCGCCCATAGCATTTGCAAGTTGTGAGAAGACTTCCCATCCCGGACGGGCATTTCTCCTTGGACCGCGTCCCCACTTGTCATATTGAGTGCCAAATTTATCCCATCGACTCATGTTCAATCCCTCGAGCGCCCGATTCTGACCCTTCGTAATTATCGCGGGTTTTATCTGCTGCACCATACCCTCGAAGTTTGTCATGGTGCCGTGCATTTCTGCGTATGTCGATGCGCTGAATATGATATCCGCAAGTGCCGTTGTTTTGTTGTGACTCCAGGTATGCACGATCAGTAACTCAGCATTCGAGAGTACTTTTTCGTACGCGGGATCCGAAGCAACATCTTCCGCCATAACTATGAGACACTTAATTTTTTTCTCTTTCACTGCCTGCATCATTTCCGGGATACCGGTCTTCTTCCCGTCTCCGCGGATACCGAGCAGCTTAAGACCCGTGCTATTCGGTGTCTTATCGGCTCGGATAAGTATATCGTCTTCATCACCATCGTTGATATGATCGGGATAGTCAATACTAACCGCCTTTGTCATCTCCCGCGCAAATTTTTGCAGTATGTAATTATCTTCGTTTGTCGTGTACGGTGAAGCAATCACTGCAATCTCTTTCGGCTTAAAATCCTTTAAACGCCGGGCAGCGGTTTCGATAGCTTGATCCCATGATACGACAATGTGCTTCCCGTCTTGTTTTATCATCGGTTCCTGTAACCGGATGTCCTCATTGACAAACTTGAAAGTTTCCAATCTCCCGTAGTCACACATCCAGTGTGAGTTTACCGATTCGTTGATACGTGGGGTTAATCTCATAGCCTCATTATTACGGGTCCAGAGATACGTATTGCAACCGCGCGCACAGCCCACACAAATGCTTTCGGTCGACGCCATCTCCCAGACGCGGGACCGGAATCTGAAGTCGCGGCTAGTCAGAGCGCCGACCGGGCATATATCGATGACATTCATAGAATACGGATTATCAAGCTCTTCGCCGGGAAAAGTTTCAATTGTTGTATGATCACCACGCTGAACAAAATGGAGCTGTGGTTTTCCGGCGACCTCCTCGCAAAATCTGATGCATCTTGAACAGAGGATACATCGTTCCGCATCGAACAGAACTTTCGGTCCGAGCGGAACGCGTTTCGGTTTATGCACCTTTGTTTCGTCGAACCTGCTCACACCCCGGCTGTAGTTATAAGCGTAATCCTGCAATTTACATTCACCGGCTTCATCGCAAATAGGGCAATCAAGAGGATGATTTATCAACAGGAATTCCATGATTGCCTGTCGTGCCTCTATCACCCGGTCATTCGCCGTATGTACAACCATGCCGTCGGCCACTTTTGTCATACATCCGATGACCAGCTTCGGCATTTTTTCTACTTCCACCAGACACATCCTGCAGTTTCCGGAAACCGTTAGCTTGGGATGCCAGCAAAAGTATGGAATTTCGATACCAAGCTCGACGGCAGCCTGCAAAATCGTTTGATTTTCATCAACCTGATATTGTTTTCCGTTAATCGTAATTGTCACCATATTCTTCCACTATCTCTTCTGATATTATCTCTGTAATTAATCAGCTAAACTCTATGCCTTACGCAGTAAATCCTCCGGCGGGTAATAATCCAAATCAAAAGCTTCGGCAACCCCTTTATATGTTACTTTACCGTCCAGTACATTCAGACCCAACTTAATCTCATCATTATACAGAATCGCATCTTCATATCCGCGGTCGGCAATTTCGAGAGCATAGGGCAAGGTTGCATTCGTGAGGGCAACCGTTGACGTAACCGGAACGGCACCGGGCATATTTGCGACACAATAGTGTACAACATCATCGATGACGTATGTTGGATTATCGTGCGTTGTGGGTTTGCATGTTTCAATACAGCCGCCCTGGTCGACACTCACATCGACAACAACCGCACCTTTCTTCATATCTTTTAACATATCCCGTGTAATGAGACTGGGAGCCTTTGCACCCGGTATAAGTACCGCACCGATAACCAGATCCGCCTTCAATATCGCCTTTTTTATGGTATACGGATTTGACATCATCGTTGTAATGTTTTTCGGCATGACATCATCAAGATACCTCAATCGATATAGATTTGTATCGAGGATGGTTACGCGCGCACCGAGACCGGCTGCAATTTTTGCTGCGTTTGTACCCACAATACCACCGCCTATGACGGCAACGTCCGCCGGATCTGTACCGGGTACGCCGCCGAGTAACACTCCCCGTCCGCCCTGGGTGCGTTCAAGATATTTCGCTCCTTCCTGTGCTGCCATTCGACCGGCAACTTCACTCATCGGGATCAGTAATGGCAGAGATTTATCCGCGCTCTGTACTGTCTCATACGCAATACCCACGCATCGGGATGCCAGCATTGCTTCAGTTAATTCACGACTTGCGGCAAAGTGAAAATACGTAAAAATAATCTGTCCTTCCCGTACAAGTTGATATTCAGGGCCGATAGGTTCTTTCACTTTCATTATCATCTCTGCCTGAGAGTATACTTCCCCCGCCGTAGAAATAATCTCGGCTCCCACCTCCGTATAATCTTGATCGGAAAAACCACTTCCGACACCTGCCTGAGTTTCTACAAGAACTTTGTGACCATGTTCGGTAAGTTGCTGAGCACCGGCAGGAACCAGTGCAACTCTGTTTTCCTGACTTTTTATTTCTTTTGGAACGCCTATTATCATTGTTTTCTATCTCCTGTCCTTATTCGAGTAATACTATTCGGACTATTATGTTAATGGTGTGGAGGGTTTAAATACAACAGTGGAAAACTTGCTCACATCGAGTACTTTCCGGGCTACAGACCGGAGTTCTTCGGACGTAACTTCATTTATTTTTTTTAATATTGTGTCGAGCGTTGTGTACTTTTTGAAATATAATTCACCCGAACCGATCCGCATCATACGGCTCGACATATTTTCAAGCCCAAGCATCATATTTCCTTTTATCTGGGAAATCGTTCTTCTGAGTTCGGCTCGTGATACAGGTTTATCTTGTAATTTTTCGAATTCCCTGTGGAGTACATCCATTGTTTTATTAATTTTTTCCGAATCGGTTCCCACGTATACGCCGAATAAGCCGGTATCCCGAAGCAGATTAACGAAAGAATATGTGTTATATGCTAACCCATGTTTTTCTCGTATGACCTGATTCAATCTCGAACTCATACCATCGCCAAGTAACGCATTGAGCACCAGTAGCGGATACCGGTATTTACTGTGGATACCGAAGGTTTTGTTACCCATACAAATATATGCCTGTTGAATCGGTTTCTTTATTTCCACATACTTGCTGCGCCTGTTCGGTAAACGGGATTGACCGTTTGTATGTGATCTGCGCTCAAGCGATCCTATATACTTCTCCGCGTAACGGACAAACGTTTCGTGATCAATATTTCCCGCGGCAGCAAGAACCATTTTATCGGGTGTGTAGTTATTATTCAGATGGGTAAATAGATCTTCCCGCTCGATCTGCCGGATGCTATCGGAACTCCCGATAATCGGTTCTCCCAACGGGTGAGGGAAATAGAGGACTCTGTCGAGATAATCGTGTATCAGGTCGTCCGGATCGTCTTCTATTTGCTTTAATTCTTCCAGTACGACAAATTTTTCTTTTGTAATTTCCTTCGGGTGAAAAACGGGATTTTTTACCAGATCGGTAATAACGTCGACCGCTTTTTCAATATGTTCATCGAGGACACGGGCGTAAAAACAGGTATGTTCTTTTGTGGTAAACGCATTGATATACCCGCCGATGGATTCTATGCTCTGCGCAATCTGCCGCATGTTCCGTCGCTGTGTCCCTTTGAATACCATGTGCTCCAGAAAATGAGAGATGCCGTTCTTCCCCGCCCCCTCGTCCCGCGAACCTACATCTATCCATAATCCAACCGAAACTGAGCGTACAGTAGGTATATATTCGCTGACGACACGAATCCCGTTTGTCAAAACTGATTTATTGAAGTGTTGTAACACAGGATTAGGTGACGGATGTGCTCCTTTTCGACTTCTTGTATGCAATGGAACTAAACCTCGATTTTAACTACAAAAATGTACATATTGAAGTACAAGATACCATATTTGATAGTAATAAGCAAGAATGGTACCGACGGTAAATCAACCGAAATCCTTAGCCGGTAAAACATTAGAAAGATATCACCCGCTTATCGGGCCGGAAGTATATAGGAATTTTATCCTGGATACAACCATATCTATTGCAACGTTATTTTCACCGCCATTCGGAATGATGATATCCGCCCACCGTTTCGAAGGTTCAACAAATTCAAGGTGCATCGGTTTGACCGTTTTAATATATTGATTAATAACGGAATCCAGAGATCTTCCCCGCTCAATGGTGTCGCGCCTGAGTCGTCTGATCAGCCGTTCATCGTCATCGGTATCGACATAAATTTTAGTGTCCATTAAGTCCCGGAGCTCCTTCTCGGCAAAAAGCAGGATCCCTTCGATGATCAGAAAATCACGCGGCTTAATGACCCTCTTCTCATCCATCCGCGAATGCGTAGTGAAATTATAGATCGGCTGCTCAATCGACTCTCCTTTTTTAAATTTGTGTATATGATCGATGATCAGCGATGTTTCGAGAGAGTCGGGATGATCGAAATTAATCGTCGACGGATCGGCACCGTCGTAATATGATATATCCCTGTAATACGAATCATGCTGGATAACGGTGATTTTATCCTCATCTAAATTTTCGATAATCTTATTTGTAACGGTAGTTTTTCCGGATCCCGATCCGCCGGCAATGCCTATGATCAGAGGTTTCATACTGGCGCTTGCTTGTCATTGTAAATTAAACATTTTTATGTATTTTAAAGTATACCGATAAGATAATTGATTATTTAAAACGAATCAATATATTGTTGAATGCCACCAGCGAATTTCTTATACTTAGAGTTAATGTAACCTTGCTTATATGATTGAAACAATTCTTTTTATTCTGACAGGCATCTATTGTTTACAACTCAGTGTGCTGCTCTTCGGCATCAGACGCACGCGAGTTCACCCCTTATCGAAAGATACTCCAAAAGTTTCTGTCATTGTCGCAGGGCGAAACGAAGAGAGCTCGATAGAATCCTGTATTCAATCATTACTGGAGAGCGACTATCCCGAAGATCTCCGTGAAATCATTCTCGTGAACGATTCATCGACGGATAATACCGGCGAGATCATGCAACGTTATGCAGAAAATCACCATAATGTCTTGTATGTTGTGGTTGAAATGGAATCTCTGCATATGCGGGGCAAGGCAAATGCACTCGCCGAAGGTATTAAAAGATCATCGGGAGAAATTTATCTCTTCACCGATGCAGATTGCCGCGTTCCTCCTCAATGGATCCGGAAGCAGGTTTCATATTTCGACGATCAAACGGGGATTGTGGGCGGTTTTACAAAACTTCGGTCAAGGAATTGGTTTACCGGTATGCAGGCACTCGACTGGTTTTTCCTGTATTCGATTGCGGCTGCTGTAACGGGGTTACAAAAACCGGTAACCGCAGTCGGTAATAATCTATGCGTGCGGAAAGAGGCATATGACGACACCGGTGGTTATGAAAAACTTCCATTCAGCGTAACCGAGGATTATATTCTCGTTCACGCCGTCAAACAAACAGGAAAGTGGAAAATACGATTCCCTTTGGATCCCGAAACCCTGGTGGAGAGTAATCCCTGTCCCGATCCTCACGCACTTTTCCGGCAAAAACATAGGTGGGCAACGGGCAGCAGCGACATGAAACCGGTCGATTTTTTAATATTTATCCCCGTTTTTTTGCTACACGCACTTATTATATTCTTCCCGATCACCGGTTTTATTCCCGCACTAGCCGCATTCTCAGTCAAAACCGGCATGGATTCCATATTCGTATTTAAAACCCTGTCAACATTCAAAAGCAAGAGATTATACCGGTACATCTTTCTTTTCGAAATATTGTACATCATATACGTTTTACTCCTCCCTTTTCAGGTTCTCTTTCGTAAAAAAGTGATATGGAAAGACAGACAGTATGAGAAATAATTGTATCTTATATTTTCTTTGCATCATTGTAGTTAGTATTCCTGCTTCCGCAGATGAAACATCCGAGGAACAAACAAAATGGCAATGGCTTCAAAGCGGTTTAACCTTTCGCCCCGCCGTTGCAAGTATTTACGAACCGAGAGTCGGTTTCATTTTTTACGGTAATGAAAATAATATTCGACTCGACATCGGAAGTTCCATCGATTTGTTATCACGAAATTATCGTTCAGGCGCAATCGGAATAGGAGTTGATTTTTTTACCTACACGCTGTTGAAGAGCTGGGATAATATGTACTTTCCTGTTATAGCATCCGATTATTTCTTTGGAATAAATATTTCATACAGTCAGACCGTCGATGCAGCCACGACATCCGGAAGATTTCGGTTTACCCATATCAGCGCACATTTTGTCGACGGTCATTTCGACGCAGAAGAGGGTGGCTGGCGCAACGGACGTGATCCTATTATATATAGCAGGGAATTTTTTGAACTGGTTTTTTCGCATCAAATGAATGGATCAGTCATTCATCGATGGTACGGCGGCCTGCAATATAACATAAATCTCACACCGGATATGATCAGCCGGGTCGAATTCCAGAGCGGATATGAAATATTTGTACCGATGGGTTATGATTATGTGACTCCCTATGCTGCGATAGATGTGCGATTGGTAGATATAGCGGGATGGAACTTAAACACATCGTTTCAAGCAGGTATTAAGTTGGGCCACCGGTTCGGACGCGGATTTGATTTGTTTCTTTCATACTATAATGGATATAATGTTCACGGTATGTTATTCGACGAGAAGGCCGATTATTGGGGGTTCGGCTTCAATGTCCATCTGTAAAAAGATACCCGGCACAGAAAGGAGCGCGCGTGTGCTCTTGCTGTCTATGCCGGGTACAAATTCTACGCGGAAAATCGATAGAAATGCGGTCTACGAATTCCGTTGCCTTGACGCAACCAGTCCAAGTCGTTTCAAACGATAGCGCAACGTTTGCTCAGTCATACCGAGAAATTGTGCAGCTTTCGATTGATTAAAACCGAATCTCTCGAGTGCCCGTTCCACAATACCGCGTTCGATAATATCGAGCGACTTGTTGATTTCGAATTCCTGACCGGTGAGTATGTTGTTTATCATCTTGACAACTTCGGTTTTCTCGTCGGTCAGTTCCGGCGGCAACGTAAACATACCACCGGTCGAAAATAGCACTGATCTATCGATCACTGATTTCAACTCGCGGATATTTTCTTTCCATCGTTGACGAACAAGAACATCGATCGCATTGATATCAATGATTGGTTCCTCGAGACCGAGTTCACGACAGGCTTCCTGTGTGAAATGCTCAACGAGTAACGGTATGTCTTCAGGATGTTCCCGAAGCGGCGGAACTTCTATCTGCTCAAACGTAGACAATTCGTCGGCAAGTTCTTCGAGAATTTTATTTTTTTCACGAAGATCGAGAGGATCGCTTTTGGTCGTAATGATCAACCGATAATCCGAATCATCCTTTTTATGTCCACTCTTTCGCTCTTTAATAAATTTCAGGATTTTCATCTGATTACGAAGACTTGCCCCCTCAATTTCCTCCACCAGAAGAGTACCACCCCGTGAGGATTCCGCGAGTCCTTTGTGTGATGTACTTTGGTAACCGGTTGTTCCCTGTTCATGTCCGAACAGGATTGACCCGAGTTCCTTATCGTCGATAACAGCGAGATTAAGTGATGTAAGCGTTAAGCTATCATCACGCCGGTTCTGTTCTGCGTGGATGTTTCTTCCGACTGCTCCCTTTCCGACACCTGCTTCGCCTATGATCAGAACGTCTTCATTTCCTTTTCCCAGCCGTTTAATCTGTTTGATTAAATGCTGGACGGTTTTGCTCCTCCCGATGATAGGATATTCAAGCTGTTGTTCTGCGGCTGATGAGCCTTTCCTTGTTGTAGATTTTGCTTTAGTCATTGGTATTAATCATTTGTTATTGGAATGCGATTTAATTTTAAACAACCACCATAAAAATCTTTTCCAGATAGTCTCCTTATTGCTGTTTTCCTTTTCCCGGTGCAAGTAAGCGGCCAACAAGCGTTTGCGTGTTAAAAATATAAGATAGAACAAAATTATCAACCCAATCACGCCAACGAGTAATACGTTGAGGGTGAGAAACCAATTGGTGCTCATAAAATTCGCCTTGTACAGTAGATATAAACCGTAATCTTAATATGAAAAATAATGTCAGTAGCGCTAACACACCAAATGTAAGATATTGGCCTAAAACAAAAAATTCAACAAAAATACTCCACTCAACACTTTTTACATAAGCCCAGGAGTGAAGTGATTCTAAAGATACTAAAACAAGAAATAAAAACATAATTTTCTCAATATATGCACCCTGTGGAGGATCCTTCCGGTATTGATAGGCAGAAAAGAAAAAAATGAGTAATATTGTGAACGTGTTAATGTAAACGTTCGCTTTGTGCAACGGCCGCATAAGTAGAACAAGGTAATTCTGTCCTTCGAGATATGGTAATAATTCATTAGCACGGTCAATTTTCTGACTTGCATATAACTCACCGACCGGTTCACCGTTTCTCCATACACTCAGCCGGGCAGCAGATGCAATTTCATCAACTGACGGATTATTTCCCGAGGCAGATGTCATTTCGCTCTTGACTCTATCTATCTCCAGCCAATCCACAACATCTTGATTATGATACAGGTATTCCGGGTCTTTGAAAAACTCACCATAATATGTATTTGATATAAATGCCACTACAAGCACTGTCACTGCATATTTATATATAATCTTACGTTGTCGGAAAAGTACATCGATAACCAGATAGGTAACGGCAAAAAACAGAAATATATGATAATAAATCGTACCGTACTGGTAGTAATAAAAATGGGCACTCTGGATCTCCGGGAATAAAAAACCCTTAATGAGTGAATAACCTGTAGTAATTAAAAAATATGATGAAAATAATAAAAAATTAATGAAAATAACTTTGTTGTTCAGTTGTTTTTCCCTGATCACTAAAAAAAGGCAAACGACAAAAATAGTTAGAAACGACAGGTTGGTTAAAATCGATATCAAGGGGTATTCAACGGAAGAAAAAAGCCATACTGACAGCAACGAAATCGCTAAAACAGTCCAGGTAACAAAAGCTCTATTTCCGAACAGACTCATATTTTTCGCCATTTATCAAAAATATGAAAATATTACTCTATGTTTCGCAATATTTATCGGTTATTTTTTTTATTAACTAATCGTGAAATAATATTGCACACGGTTACGCATTTGTACAGATTAATTCATATATTAGAAAAAATTAATATTTATTAAGACACAAATTGTAGATTTATCTTTTTTGCTCCGTGCAGGCTTTGTATAATTTTTCTGTTTTTTGTTAAAAAATGCCAATTATCACAGGCTTCTTTTACCTTTTTTGACATCTAACTAAATACTAAAAATTATCGTATTTGTCAAGCATAATACAATAATTTTTACGAATACAAAACAATGATACTACACTGCTAGATACAAATTTGTTTTGATATTTCATATGACTTAACTCACACGTATACTTAAATAAACCCCGGACTCTTAACTTAAAAGGAGTGATAAAATGAAAGACACATTGAAGAAAATTGCAGCTCTTACACTGACCCTCGCTTTAGCATTTGGCATCAACATCGGATTGAACTCAGCGATGGAATCAGATAATCTCGATTTCCTCTTCCCAATCGGTTCAAATGCCACAATTGATCAAGGTCAGTTGCTCGCAAGCGGAAACACGATGCTTCCAAGTGCACCGGACCCGCGTGACCGTAATAAAGAAAAGGAAAAGGAAGAAGTAGAACAAGAATAAGCAGGAGCGGCAATAGTATATTTTAACGCTTCTGACAGATATTCAGAAATAAGTCCCCGGGTATTTATTTTGTATACCCGGGGTGTGGTTGTTTATTCTCCCCCACGATCTTCCTCTTGCATTGAGTTTAATTTGTGCATCTAGATGCACTTTACTTAAACGACAAATAGTATGCCATCGATTACTAAATTCACTGCAATCGAATTTGGTAGATATTTACTGATTTTTTTGCAATTCCGATTTAGACCGAAAGGTAAATTTCTCCTACCGGTAATATTTTCCTATATAATGTGTAACTTTTACAACGTTATTTTAAACTCTGATATAAAACAGCACTCATTAAGTCCCCTTTATATTTTCATATTTTTTAATTACATTTAAATATTAAAAACGATATTTTTCTACATTTTCGGATATTTTAGTTGAGTGCTGAAGAGTATTACCGGGGCCAGGGCGAAAGTCCGCTCATCCGGAAAATTTATAGACCTAAATACTGGCTGCATATTTTATTGTTTTTGTGCACTCTGTTTACCACAACGGTTGCCGGTGTTGCATGGCTGAACATCAACCCATTTGAACTTGAAAATTTTCACTACGGTCTTCCGTATTCCATATTACTCATCACATTTTTAACCTGCCACGAGTTCGGTCATTACTTTGCCGCAAAATATCACAGGCTGAAAGTCACCCTCCCATTCTATATCCCGCTCCCCCTCTTTGGCGGAGTCCCTCATTTCGGTACATTAGGAGCGGTGATCCGCATCCGCTCTCTCGTACCAAATAAGAAAGTCCTGTTTGATGTTGGAATCACCGGGCCGATAGCAGGTTTTATCTTTGCTTTCGGAGTCCTGGTATACGGACTTCTCAACTTGCCGGGAATTGAATATTTATACGAGATACACCCTGAATACCGGAATATGGCAGAGATACCCGAGGGAAACCTTATCTTTGGTCAAACCCTGATGCTGTGGCTCCTGAAAAATATATTAGTAAGTCCCGATGCTTTCTTCCCGCCGATGAGCGAGATATATCATTATCCCTACCTTACCGTCGGGTGGTTCGGGATGCTGGTAACTGCAATAAATCTGCTACCCGTCGGACAACTGGACGGCGGTCATATTTCATATGCTATGTTCGGCAAAAAACATATATACCTTGCTCACCTGGTTTTTAGTATACTTTTAACAATAGGTTTGTTAGGACTACTACCAATTCTAGGCATCGCCACTACGATTGGCTGGACAGGTTGGTTACTCTGGTCTGTTATACTATTTTTTCTCATCAAACTTGAACATCCACCTGTCCCCGATCAGACTCCGCTCGATCCACTCAGGATGCGTATAGGCTGGACGGCATACTTGATGCTTATTCTCTGTTTCTCGCCGACACCGGTACTGTTGCAGATGTAAATAATTGACTTTCGGAACAATAATTGCTAACTTTATTGATTAAATTTAGATGAAAAAATACCGATCCACCACGGAGGTTAGATACAATATTTAGTTGCTACGAATTTATGTAATGTAATTTTGGACTATGAAGGATAATGTGTGTGAACGCAACTATGTATCGTAAAATCTCGTACGGATCCTGCATCTATCTTTTTATTTTGACATTCCTGGTACTAACGCAAACGGGTTGTGAAACCGAGAGCACAGACCTTATCGATCCGTCATATAACACCCCATTTATAAAAATTTTTAATCTGACGCCCGAGTTTATCAATACCGATACTATACTTGTACATAATGAAATAAAACCGGATGACTCACTGAGCATTATGTGGATCATCCAAGCTGAAGTTGAATTGCGAGGATCTGAAAATCCGACGCTATACTACCAGCTCAGGGACCAGAATTCACCTTCATCGTTGAAGGAGGGTGTTCTTAAAGAGATCGATGACTCATCAATCTCAGTGAATGTCGGAGGTCATATAGAATTACGGACCACCCGCGCTACCGTGGGTACTTTCACCGTTACCATCTATGCCGAAACTGAAACGGGTCTTCTGAGCAATACAATGACGCGAAACAGCACCGTATTCAGAGATAACAAAGCACCGGTTATACTCGAAGTCACCGCACCGGATACCATAGATACTGCCGTTATCGGCGAAGGCATATCTATCGTGATGACTGTTTTTGTCGACGATCCCGATGGCGTCGAGGATGTCATCAGAGTTCAGACAACGAATACCCAACCCGATGGCGTAAAAGTTGGTCCGTTCATTCTTGAAAAAACGGAACCGGGCATATTCAATATCTCCTTTACCATAACACCCGATGCAAAAAAAGGAACTCATCGGTTTGAATTCATCGCTTTTGACAGGTTCGGTGAACAGAGTGAACCATACATACACAATCTGGAAATAAAGTAAGTGAAATACCGTATCCTGATAACCTTTTTGATGCTTTACACAATCAATTGCATTTCACATGCACAAACCATTTCTACGTATAAACTGGAGGGTGAACGGTCCCCGTATCTGCATCCACCCGGAAACAGTGCATCGCACGCAACTTCGGGTAACGATTCACTCTGGTTCGGTACGAGTCGCGGTCTGACCCGTACAACGGATAACGGCGATTCCTGGATACATTTCAGATCGGATGAAGCATTTCAGCCACACGGTATATTCTCTATACATCTGGGGAAATCGGCACTTTGGACATCAACAGGTTTCCGGAAAGAGACAACCGCGGGATCACAACAAGCGGGCAGCGGATACACATTCTCAACCGACAGAGGTAGCACCTGGTCGTACGTAGAACAACCGGTAGATGATTTCTCGGTCGATACCCTATTATACGGGGAAAACCGGATACCTGCTCTCGGCATCACAACCGACGTAAATAATATTACCTATAGTATGTCAACCTCGGGTAACGAGGTGTGGACGGCAAGTTTCGCGGGCGGTTTGCGAAAATCAAACGACTTCGGACAAACCTGGGAAAAAGTCATTCTACCGCCCGATAATCTCGATTTCATTGCACCCGATATGGATCTGAGATTTGCACTTTCACCAATAGCGGGACAGCTTATACCCGAGGGACATCTAAATCACAGAGTTTTTGCCGTTCACGTAGCCCGTGATTCTACCATCTGGGCAGGCACTGCAAACGGCATCAACGTATCTTTAGATGGAGGATTGTCCTGGAGAAAATACAACTTTCAGAACCAGACAAACGGTATTCTGGGAAACTGGGTTATCAAAATTGCCGACCAGGAATTACCGGACGGAACTATAAGGATTTGGACCACGAATTGGCGGGCTGAGGATCGCGATGAGATGAACGGCGTCAGTTATACCGATGATCATGGTACATCCTGGACAAATGTTTTACATACAATCCAAGCATATGATTTTGCGTTTCGGGATTCTATTGTTTACGTTGCGACCGAAGACGGAGTTATGCGGTCTGACAACGGAGGGAAAACCTGGGAAGGCTCCGGATCGATTGTTGATCACGATTCGAGACAGCGGTTCGTTACCCGCGAAGTTCTTTCCGTCGCAGTTTCCTCTAACCATCTATGGGTCGGTACCCCCGAGGGAATTGCACAAACCAGTGATACGATGGGTGAAAATTTTGGTTATACATGGAGAATATTCCGTACTTTCTCCGAAGTGGCCGGCACCGGTGATACCTACGCCTATCCAAATCCATTTTCACCTTCAATAACAGTTACACGTATTCATTATGATACAGATGGCTCGGATGGCTCGGATGCAGACGTCTCCATAGAATTATTCGATTTCAGTATGAATCGGGTCCGGACACTCATCAGAAACGCTCTAAGGTCGGGTTTTTACGAACACGATGAAATCTGGGACGGAGAAGATGACGGCGGAAATATTGTCCCGAACGGCGTATATTTCTATCGGGTGTTGATAAACGGTAACAATGAGAGATGGGGGAAAATTCTGGTACTTCGATGAGAACTTTTTCACATATTACCATTACATATTTCTGTTATATATTGCTTCTTTCGGCAATCTTTTCCAATGATGCACTTGCGAATCCAAAAAGTGCCTGGCCGGGTTCTTTCAGCAGGATGGGCTTCGGAGCCCGCGGCATGGCTATGGGGAACGCCGGAAATGCGATCACCCTTGGCTCCATGGGAAGCTATTATAATCCCGCTACCATCGCTTTCACAAAAACACCGGCGTTCGAAGCCAGTGTGGGATTATTAAGTCTCGATCGTTCATTACAATTTGCCCATTTCACGACACGGATACCGCCTGCGGCGGGTTTTTCCATATCCGCCGTTCGTGCCGGCGTTTCAAATATCGATGGCCGGAACCGGGACGGACTACATACCGGTTATGTATCGGTGTCGGAAAATCTTTTTTCATTTTCATTCGGGGTACGGATATCCGAATACATCGCGGCAGGATTATCGATCAAACTTTTCCACTATAATCTATACGATGATATGTCATCGACAACGATCGGTCTCGACCTCGGTGTTCTCTATTCGCTCAATCAAAACATTTCGTTCGCAGCAGGCGTAAGGGATATCAACAGTAAATATAAATGGAATTCCACCACGTTATATGAACAGCAGGGCAGAACAACGGAAGATAATTTCCCCGTTTTGTTCCATGCCGGCGGAGCATATTTATCAAAGGATAAAACACTACTTCTGAGTATCCACGGTGAATACTCCGAAGCTTTTGACTTTATACTGCGTGCCGGTGTTGAAGCCTTTGTCACCGAACAAATAATACTGCGAGGCGGTATCGATAACGTACTCGATGACGTACTGAGCAAACCTTCCCTCGGCATTGGGATACGATATCCTGTCCGGGATTGGTTACCATCGTTCAATTATACACTTGTCTTCGAACCGCGAGCTCCATCCAGTTTTCATGTACTTAGTGTCGGGATAGAATTCTAATGAAACATTTCTTGGCGTTTTTAATTCTTTTTATCATAATAAACCCTTTGTTATCAGCGACAGGTTTAACGTTTCTGAAACTTGAAACAAATGCACGAAATGCTGCAATGGGGGGAACGGGTGCCGGACTTTACCATACACCCGCCATTGTCCATTATAATCCTGCCGGGATTGCGGATATGGCTTTTTCGGGAATACAGATTATGCACACGCAATGGATTCAGGATATGACACTGCAACATGGCAGCGGGGCTTTGTCCGTCGGAAGAACATCGATCGGGCTGTCAATCTATAATGCTGCCATAAGTAACATTGAAGTGCGAACACGACCAGGGCCACCCGAATCAGCATTTACTGCCCGTAATTTCGGTGCCGGGCTCACTGTTGCATACAGTATTAGTTCATCTTTTCGTGCAGGAGTTACAGGAAAACTGTTATATGAAAAAATCTTTATCGACGAAGCGACGGGGTATGGTATTGATGTCGGTATCCAATACCTATCGACAACCCCCGGCTTAGTTTTTGGTTTCTCGGTATTGAATATTGGTTCGATGAATCAACTTCGCAATGAATCCACCGATTTACCGCTCAGTTACCGGATCGGTTCTTCGTATGAGTTACCATTTTCAATTAAAGATTTACTTATTCGTCTGGCAGTCGACGGACTACAGTACAGCGGCGACGATAAAATACACCTGATGTTCGGCGGGGAAATCGGGTATGCCGAGACTATGTATACGCGGATCGGATTACATTCGGGCATACACGCACGCGGTATAACGTTCGGATTCGGTGTTTATTACGGTACTTTCGAACTTGATTACGCTTATATCCCCTTCACGGATAACCTCGGGACAGGGCATACTATCAGCGTTGGGATACGACTCTAAAGGGATCAACTTACTCGGGAACAATACCACGATCTCCTTTGTTTATTTTCATTAACCGATAACAACTAAAAAAAAAGGAGACCTCATATGATACAAAAAATATTCGTAGTAGCTGTGCTTTTTGTGCTTTTCGGTGCTATTATTTCCTGTGGAAGTAATAAATCAGATGTAACGACAGCATATGGTGAGAGTAAGATTGCCTGGAATGAATTTGATACTGCCACGCAAACCGCTCAACTACAAGATAAAAAGCTCTTTATTTATTTCCATACAGATTGGTGTTCGTGGTGCAGGAAGATGGAAAACGAAACATTCGCAAACGATTCCGTTTCTGAATATCTGAACAATAATTTCATTGCGGTAACGATCGATGCCGAATCGGAAAAACAAGTTACCTATAACGGACGTACAATGTCTCAGCAGGAACTGGCATCGACCTTTGGTGTACAGGGTTTCCCGTCACATGTGTTTTTAAACCAGGCGGGTGAACCCATCACCTTAACACCCGGCTTTATGCCTGCCGAAAGATTCTTAAACGTGCTCTCATACATCGCCGATGACCATTATCAAACAATGGAGTGGGAAGAGTTTATGCTAAGCATAAGCAGTTAAAAGTACCAGTCTCAATATAAAAGCCCGTTGCTGATATCAACAACGGGCTTTTTTCTGTTACACATTGTCCAGCAACATAAAATCCCGCTTCACCGGATTCCCTCTTTTTACCAATTTCGGAACTTTATTCTGTAGTATTTTATTTTCATATGTACATTTTTTTATAAGCGGGCACCGATAGCATTCAGGTCGCTGTGCTTTGCATATAGATCTGCCGAAACGAATGAGATTTGTGTGGAATGAATACATTTTTTCCGGCGGCACGAGTTCCTGCATTGCATAAAATGTTTTTTCAGGATTACCTGTTTGTACTATCCCCAATCTGTTGAGGATACGATGTACATGCGTATCAACGGGAAAGCTGTTTCTACCGAGTCCAAAAAGTATAACACAGGAAGCGGTTTTAACACCGATTCCGTTGAGCGAAGTCAATTCTTCCATAATTTCTTCATCTGACTTCTGCCGAATATCTTCAAGGCTGAGTGTCCCGTATCGTTTTTTTACAGCGCGGAGTAATTCCTTAATTCTCCCTGCTTTTTGTTTTGCCATACCACCGGTTTTAATTGCCGATTCTATACTTGTTGTTCGGGCATTATATAACGAATAATAATCGGGGAACTTCTCTTTCAGACTTCTCCAGGCCTGGTGACTGTTTATGTCGTTGGTATTCTGGCTCAGAAGCGTCGCTATAAGCATGTCGAGCGGGTTAACGGTAAAATCATCTCTGTTACGCAGCGGTACATCGAAATGTTTTTCAAGTAATCGAATAATGGATGTAATTTTTTTTCTTGTGTACATTTTTATATATATATGATTTTTGGTCTGAGATGCATTAAAATACAAAATCCGGTTTATATAGGCAATTTGACTTTATGTGATAATCACCGTATCTTTGTATACTCTTATCTGTACAGAGTTCACTATCGGGGCCGTAGCTCAGCTGGGAGAGCGCGTGAATGGCATTCACGAGGTCGAGGGTTCGATCCCCTTCGGCTCCACATAGGCCACAGAACGTTCAAACGATAAGACGTGCACAATTTTCACGGCGTGCAGTGCAATTATCGGGTTAAAAATAATTTGTGTACCGATAACGGCGCAAGGTAAGAATACCGGCGCCGTTTTTCATTCAAATGTAAACATGATTATCCGGGAGGTACAAACAATATGCGGGGATTGATGATAGTCGGACTGTTTGTTTTATTTCTCTTTACGTTCGGGTGCGAAGATACGGTAAGACCGGCGGATATTGTTTTTCCGGATGTCAATGTAAGTTATAGTCAACACGTACAGCCACTCTTTGATCAGACCTGCGCCTTTTCCGGCTGCCATAATGATGCGACGCGGGCGGGCAATTTAAGTTTAACCAGTTATCACAATCTTACACAGAGACCCGATATTGTCTTTCCGGGAAATCCGGAAAGCAGTTTACTCTATATCCGAATCAGCAGTCAGCAACTCGGTCCTCAGATGCCGATGAACAGACCCCCGTTAAATCGCAATCAACAGCAGGGTATCCGAACCTGGATTAACGAAGGGGCCGAAAATAATTAAGTCTATTGTGTTCGTTCGGGATTTACGCGGATATCTCTCCCCCACATCAGCTTGGAACGAAGGACATCATAATAACTCCGTACCCTGCGCTTTATCAGTTTAACTTCTTTGTCCGATCTTCTAAATTTCATTTCAACGGGTATGGATAATCTCCTTTGCAATTGCCCGTCCACCGAGAGTTGGACAAACGGTTCGGGAGAGGATATGACCACTCTGATCTCTTTATCCGCGGGAATAATTACCGGCCGTGCATTCAGGGTATGCGGACTGATCGGGGTTATGATCAATACATCCGTGTCGGGCGCAACGATGGGACCTCCGCATGATAAAGAATACGCGGTCGACCCGGTCGGAGTACTAATGATGAGTCCATCACCCTTAAACGTTATCAGGTAATCCTCGTCGACATAGGTTTCAACGTCTATAACCCGCAACATTCCCCCACGGTCTACCACAACATCGTTAATACCAAAAATATCATCTTCGCCGTTTCCATTAGTAGAACAATCGATTGTCAGGCGGTTACTGACAATATAATCACCGCGTAATATTTCGTCGATGCATTCCGATAATTCGTCTGTAGAAACCTCGGAAAGGAAACCAAGCTTACCGAGATTGACGCCGAGAACCGGCTTATCCCGCACCGCTGCCCGGCGAGCGTAACGGAGTATCGTTCCGTCACCACCCAATGCAATCACTATATCAGATTCGTTAAAGACGGCATCCAGATCCCGCACTGTATCTTTGCGAATTGAAATCAGTTCGGTTGAATCCTGTAAGGTTTCAATAATATCGTTATCAAGGATATACNCTGCCTTAACGGCATCTATTTTTTTTATGAGGCCTGAAATTGCTGAAGCAAAATTTTCTTTTTGGACATTACCAACTATGCCGAATTTCATTATTCATCTTTCTTTTCAGTTGTTGCGTCAGATGTCTCATCGGTATCGCCGGTCTTCTCTTCGGTTGTTTTCCCGGTCTGATCCTCATTTTTTCGATCTCTNTCATAGACATAATTCAATCTCAATTCCTGTAAAACGGATTTCATCAATTTATTTTCATATTCATCCCTTTTCCCCTCGGTTTTTCTCTCAAGCATTTCAAGGATATCGATCGATATCTTTGCCTGATCGAGATCCCGTTCGATTTTATCAGTGAGGGGGTTTTTCAGTTTTCCCATATGTTGCATCGCGGCAGTTTGAAACATAATAACAAGATTGGTAAACAACATCTGATCCATGTTCCGATTGGTATCCATAGTACACCTCTCTCTTAGTTTATATATGGAATTGCATCTCGTATAATTTGTGGTATAAACCCTTTGATTTTTTGATTAATTCGGCGTGCGTGCCGCGCTGAATAATATTCCCGCGGTCGATAACGAGAATCATATCGGCATTCCTGACCGTTGACAAACGATGTGCGATAACAAACGACGTACGGTTCTGCATAAGTTTGTCTATGGCTTCCTGGACAAGGAGTTCGGACTCCGTATCGAGCGCACTTGTCGCTTCGTCGAGTATCATAATCGGAGGATTTTTCAAAAGGGCACGGGCAATGGATATGCGCTGCCGCTGTCCGCCCGATAATCGTACCCCGCGATCACCGATGATCGTTTCGTATCCGTCGGGGAATGTTTTAATAAAAACATCGGCGTTTGCAGCTTTTGCAGCCTCGAAAATAATATCATCCCTGCAATCATCCAGTCCGTACGCAATATTGTTACGGATAGTATCATTAAAAAGGATGGTTTCCTGCGTGACAATCCCGATCAGGCGACGCAGTGATTTTACTTCAATATCCCTCAGATCATGACCATCGATCATGATCGAACCGTCAACCGGATCATAAAATCTCGGAATCAGATCTATCAATGTTGTCTTCCCGCTGCCACTCGGCCCGACCATTGCGATGACCTCTCCTTTTTTAACGGTAAAACTGATATCCTTCAATATCACCTCCCCATTGTCCGGTATATTCACCGGAGTGCTGGAGGGATATGAAAATGTAACATTTTTAAACTCAATGTCCCTGTAGAAACCATCCAATACGACCGCTCCCGGTCTACTTTTTATTGTCGGTTCCGTGTCCATGACCACAAAGACACGTGCAGCAGCCGCGGCAGATTCCTGCAGTCTGTTGAACACAGAGGTAAGATTTTTCATTGGCGGCATCATCTGGAATATTGCAAACAGGAATCCCATGAATTCTGCGGGACGTAACGTACCCAGTTCCAGTACCTGTCTTCCGCCATAATAGATGATTACCACACCCGCAATAACGGATAGAAATTCGGTTACCGGATGTGCAAGATGACGCATGCGCGCGATCTTTAACATACGCCTGAAATATTGCCGTGTCTGTTCGGTAAACTTGTTGGTCTCGAACTTTTCCATCCCAAATGCCTTGACGATCTTTACTCCGCTGATCGTTTCCTGCAACACACTTGTAATATCCGCCATTTTTTGTTGCGACTTACCCGTGTCTCTCTTTAAACGTTTTCCGATCATCCTGATGAAGAGCATCGTGACCGGGATGACTCCTATCGAGATCAACGTAAGTTGCCAGGAAATCATAAGCGCTATCATTAAAAAGACAAGCACGAGGAGCGGTTCACGGACAAGATTCAGAAAACTTGCGCCGATACTGTGCTGCACAATGGTGACATCATTGGTGATTCGTGATATGAGATCTCCGGTCCTCTTACTGGAAAAATAGGATAAACTGAGTTTATGGAGATGGCCGAATATATCGTCGCGTAAATCCTTCACAACCCCCTGTTCGACAAAGGCCAGCATATAGGATTGTAAAAAACCCGCTATGTTTTTAAGAAAAAATACCGTGATAATGATTACACAAATGCGGAAGAGTGCATCAAACTGGTCACCTGTAAAAACGAAACCGGCAAACCAGAGAGAAAGGGCCTGACGAAGCTGCTGGAAGCGACCGACAACTGCCGGCGTATCCTCATCTGATTCCGGTTCGGTTTGCTCGATTGCCTGCGGCCCCCCTTCGGCATAATCCTGATCGAACAATGTCTCGAGTAAGGGTATTGTTAAATATATCGATAAACCGCTGAAAACCGAGAAGAAGATCGTAAACACGATCGACGCGAAAAGGTGTTTCCAGTACGGTTTAGCGTATCGAAAAATCCTGAGGTAAATATTCATGCTCACCGAACTACAAGATTAACCAGCTTATCTTTTACTATAATGGCTTTCACAATCTGTTTACCATCGATGTATCGCTTGATATTCTCATTTGACAGTGTCATTTCTTTCAGAACATTTTGATCTGTTCCGGCTGATACGACAAATTTCGCCCGTATCCTGCCGTTGACCTGCGCAACGATGGTTACCTCTTCTATGTTTAATGCCGATTCGTCACATCGGGGCCATGTCGCTGACGTAAAAATACTCTCGGTTTGGCCACACATCTCCCATACCTCTTCGGCGAGATGCGGGGCAAATGGTGCGACCATTATTATGAAATTCCGAATCGTATGCACAAAGACAGTTTTTTCGATATCGGACCGCTGGTGCATACTCTGGGTGTAACGCGAGATTTCATTCAGCAGCTCCATCAATGCCGCGATAGCAGTATTAAATTGAAATCTTTCGGTATCAACGGAAAGCTTTTTAATAGTTTGATGACATTTACGATAGAGATTACGTGCGTCTGACTCTAGGGTATCGAACAGTATCCGATCATCTCTAAACTTCCCGGCCAGGTATGATGTATTCTCGATGATGAGATGATAAACCCGCCGCACAAATCGATCGATTCCCACTATACCGGAATCCGACCAATC
>SL_3KL_010_SEDDRAFT_10000807_pt1 | contig 27403 bp, 23 predicted proteins | sample SodLakKL_010_SED_2_FD_10381 | JGI IMG/M metagenome (IMG submission 10381) | reverse complement strand
GGAGGGGACTTTCTGGCTGCCAAATTCAAAGGTTGTATCTCAAACTCAGGTTAATCAGGTCAAAAATCAATCCACTGTTTCACCAAACAAAACCCCGCATGCAGCTATTTGCCCACCCCCTTTTACGGTTTTCTATGGCCAACGATTCTGATATCTTGCCACAGTTTAAATCAAATAATAAACTTTACGTATGAACGCAGATGATATCAGGGCTCTTCAGGCCCCCATTAAAGAACAATATAAAACAACCCCTGAATCTGCCGTCATCACCTTGAAGGCCCGTGGAACTATTGGTGAAGGCATCACATGCAAGGTTGACACCGGGAAGCAGATTGCTGAAGCAGGCCTTCACCCCGCTACCGGAGGCAATGGTAGTTCTCTATGTTCCGGCGACATGCTTCTGGAAGCCCTGGTTGCCTGTACTGGCGTAACTTTGAATGCCGTGGCCACGGCCATCGACCTGAAACTCTATGATGCGGAAGTTTCAGCTGAAGGTGATCTCGATTTTCGGGGTACGCTTGGCGTTTCAAAAGAAGCACCGGTAGGTTTTAAAATCATCAAACTGAACTACCATCTTGTCTCCGATGCGGATGAAGAGCAGATTGCTTCACTTCTCAAACTAACCGAACGCTATTGTGTTGTTTATCAGACACTGAAGGGCGGAGTGGATATTGAAATCTCACACACAGTTTCCGGCGGCTAAACAAAAACTGAATTTTTATTACTCAATGAAAAAATCGCGGAAAGGCTATCTCAATTCAAAAATTGTCCGGGCATTCACATTCTACACCATATCGCTTTGTGTGGTTGCCAGCGTCATAATCTGTATTCTTGCGATCTGGGAATTTGCAGACCCAAATGTATTCTGGCGGATGCTGGCCACCTTTTTTGTGATTGCTTTCGGCAGTGCGGTTTTCGCTATAGTAAACAACATCTTCGGAACAGTTGAATTAAGTGAGCCATCAGCCGATGATGAATCTTGATAGCAACCTTCATAAACTCGTATAAATGGCATGGAAACAAATGTAATTTATGAACTGATCGGTTACACAGCATCCGTTTTGGTGGCAATTTCGCTGATGATGAGTGCGATTGTTAAGCTCCGTATCGTAAATATGCTCGGTGCTGTAACGTTTACCCTTTACGGAATACTGATCGGTTCTATCCCCGTAGCCGCAATGAATGCATTCATTGTTTTTATAAACATTTTCTACCTGATCAAAATTTATCGCGACAAATCCTACTTTGAATTGATGCCTGCCGATAGTGACAGTAACTATCTAACGAAGTTTCTCGGCTATTACCGCGATAGCATCAAAACGTATCAGCCATCATTCTACTTCGGTAAAAATTATAACTTCTCTTTGTTTGTTTTGAATGAGATGGTTCCCGTTGGACTGCTGATGGGTGATCGTACAGACGACAAACTAAAACTGCATCTTGATTTTGTAATACCAAGCTATCGAGATTTTAAAGTTGGCAGCTATCTATTTCATGAGAATTTAAACTACTTCAGAGATAACGGAATCAAACTGATTACTACGGAACCGGGCTCCGATCAGCATAACACCTACCTTGAAAAAATGGGTTTCCGAATGGAGAATAGTTCATATTGCCTAAGTCTCGAACCAGTAAAACAATCTGTATGAAAAAAGTAAAAGGCAATATCATCGACCCCTTGAACAGAAATATCTATCCGGGTGAGATCCTGATTCAAAATGGTCGTATAAAGAAGATAGAGCGCATGAAGTCGGTACCCGATCACTACATTCTTCCCGGCTTTGTGGATTCACATATTCACATTGAGAGCTCGATGCTGGTTCCCTCCCGTTTCGCCAAACTTGCAGTGAAACACGGAACAGTTGCCACGGTTTCCGATCCTCATGAAATTGCAAACGTGTGCGGACTCGAAGGCGTAGAGTATATGATAAGTGACGGCAATCGAGTGCCGCTTAAATTCTATTTTGGAGCTCCTTCGTGCGTGCCGGCCACACAGTTTGAAACCGCCGGCGACATCCTGTCTGTAAAAGATATCGAACTGCTGCTGGACCGAGACAATATTCACTACCTTGCCGAAATGATGAACTGGCCCGGTGTGCTTGACAGGGATCCCGAAGTTATGGCAAAAATCAAAGCTGCACTTGATCGCGGCAAACCTGTTGATGGACACGCACCCGGGTTAAAAGGTGAAAAGGCGGCTCGCTATGCTTCCGCCGGCATATCCACCGATCATGAGTGTTTCACCAGAAAAGAAGCAGTCGATAAGCTGAATGAAGGAATGCTGATCGCCATTAGGGAAGGAAGCGCCGCTAAGAATTTTGATGCGCTAATTGATCTGCTTGCGGACTATCCCGGCAGAATCATGTTTTGTTCCGATGACAAACACCCCGACGACCTGCTTCGAAGCCATATCAACGAACTTGTGAGCAGAACCCTGAAGCGGGGCCATAAGCTGTTTGATACGCTTCATGCAGCTTGTGTTCTGCCGGTTCAGCACTACAATCTCAGCGTGGGATTGCTAGGTGAGGGCGACCCGGCTGATTTCATAGTTGTTGATCACCCCTCTGCAATGAACGTGCAGCAGACATGGATTGATGGGAAGATGGTTTTTGGCTCCGGGAAAGTACTGTTTGATGTTGATCCGCCTGAGCCAATCAACAAATTCAGTTCCCGGCTGATGAACCCGGACGATTTCAGGTTTATCTCAGGCAAGACTATTCAGAGCGTGATTGTTGCAAATGACGGAGAATTGATTACCGGCCGCGAGGAATTGGAACTGCCATCTGTAAACGGAGAACTTATAGCCGATCCCGAAAACGATGTGCTCAAAATAGCAGTGGTAAATCGATACAGGAGGGAGCCCCCTGCTGTTGGATTCATTAAATACTTTGGTATCAAAAACGGGGCCATCGCTTCCTCGGTTGCGCACGATTCTCATAATATCATTGCTGTGGGCTCATCAGATGAAGCGATTGCACAGGCAATAAATCTGATCATGCAAAATAACGGCGGCATTTCTGCGGTTCATGGCGCTAAAAAGGATGTATTGCCTCTGCCCGTTGCCGGAATTATGAGTACCGATGCCGGCGAAACCGTAGCGCTAGATTATGAAAGGCTCACACATATGTCGCGGGAAATGGGAAGTGAACTGAACGCCCCCTTTATGCTGATCTCCTTCATGGCGCTGCTGGTGATTCCATCCCTGAAAATGAGTGACAAGGGATTGTTCGACGGAGAGAAGTTTGAATTTGTTGAGCAGTAGGGATTCGGAAATATTCTTTATTTAATAAGTATCAAAGCAATACCTGGCCATATATGAAACTCAACCGGATACACTTGGAACTAAGGTTCACCGGCTAAATTTATAGCCAGCTTCAAATAAGGTCCAAGAATACTTTGCACATTCATTAAGCTAAGTCCATAAATAACTGCTCTCAACAATAACCTAAAATGTCGAGAAGACTTGGCCTTGAATTGATTGGCGGGAACAGGGTGACTGGAGGAGGACGAATTGAAAAATTTCATCAGCCGCTTGTAATTTTTCTAATGCCTTCGAACTATATCGGCCTTGAAATTTTTCCGTCCTTGGCCAGCACCCGCCGGCAAGCAATTCACAGCCTTGATTTTTTCGTTCTTTTGTATCAAGACAAAAGAACATACAAAATGTAGTTAATGGGACCATTTCAAAAAATTGCAGGTTTTTTTGTGGCAATTGGATTTTGAGCAAAATTTATGTACCCAAATTTTAAACTTTAAATTATCCAACCCCAACCTGCACATGTTTTTACAAATTTAAAACACGGGATATATCTTCCGGTTTACGATTTTAGAAGAATTCTTTCCATATTCCCGACTTATCAAAAAACCAAACTGAAAATGACTTTATGAATAGAAATCTGCTACTGTCCGTACTGCTGTTTTTTACGATAACGGCACTGACCCAAGCACAATCGATCCACTCGCCTTCGGTGGACCTGGAGGTTGTGGAGAAAATCAAGGAAGAAGGCCTTGAGCGATCTCAACTTATGGAATTTGCCAGCTGGCTTACCGATGTGTACGGGCCGCGGCTTTCCAGTTCTCCGCAGCTAATGAACGCACACAACTACGTAAAGGAAACCCTTTCTGAAATGGGCCTTTCAAACTCGCACCTGCACCGCTGGGGACCTTTCGGGAAAGGCTGGGAGCTGAAACGATTTGCCATGCATGCCAACACCCCCTACTCATATTTTCCGGTAACTGCTTTTCCTAAAGCATGGTCTCCGGGACATGATGGGCCGGTTTCCGGTGAAGTAGTTTTTCTCAACATTGATTCAATCGAAGACCTTGAGCAATACAGAGGCACACTTGGCAACAAATTTGTAATGATCGATTTCCCCCAACCATCTGAACCGGCATGGGATCCGATTGCTACACGCCGAAGTAATGACAACCTGCTTGATTTGGCAAATGCTTCTGAACGTGTAGGTCAGCGTCCTCCCGGTGGTGCACCAAACCCGGCTGCCGTTGCCAGGGCGCAGCAACGGTTTCAGATTATGGAATTTATTCAGGAGGAATTGCCGCTTGCACTACTCGATTTTGGCTATCGCGGGTGGTACGGCCAGATAGCAGTAACAGCCGCCACAATTCCTGCTGCTCCGGGAACTCCGTGGGGCGAGCGGCCAAGGGTGTATGACACCGATCCTTCTGAAATCGTCCCACAGGTTTCTCTGAAACGAGAACACTACGGTAGAATTTATCGAATGCTCGAAAAGGGCGTTCCCGTTGAATTGGAGATGGATCTCCGGGTACAGTACCAGGAAGACGACCTCTACGGCTACAACAACATTGCCGAAATTCCCGGAACTGATCCCGACCTGAAGGATGAAGTAGTGATGATAGGCGCCCACATCGATTCGTGGCATGCAGCCACCGGTGCCACCGACAATGCATCCGGTTCTGCCGTTATGATGGAAGTGATGCGAATCCTGAAAGAGATCGGCGTTGAGCCTCGCCGAACCATCCGCATCGGCCTTTGGGGCGGTGAAGAGCAGGGCCTGCACGGCTCAAGGGAGTATGTAGCCGATCACTTCGCCACGGCTCCCGGCGGATGGGGCCAGGGCGGTGAAATTGAAAGAAAGGATGGATATGATAACTTCTCGGCCTATTATAACATCGATAACGGAACCGGACAGGTTCGCGGCATTTTCCTGCAGCAGAACGAGGAGCTGAGGCTTCTGTTCCGAACATGGCTCCAGCCGTTTGCCGACTGGGACGCAACCACCGTAACCTACAACAACACAGGATCCACCGACCACGTATCGTTCGACCGCGTGGGGCTGCCCGGTTTCCAGTTTATCCAGGACCCGATCGAATACTTCACGATGACGCACCACTCCAACATGGACTACTACGAGCGGCTTGTGGAGCAGGACCTGATGAGAACCGCCGTGATTGTGGCAACCTTTGCCTATCACACGGCCATGCTCGATGAAAAACTGCCGCGAAAATAAATGGTTCACCGCAGAAGCGCAGTGCGCGTTAGGTTAATTTAGCGTGAATTCGAGAAAACAATGAGGGCCTCATAAGTCCCCCTTTGAAGGGGGCAGAAGCTCGTAAGAGCTGAGGGGGATGACCCTCTGATGGTGATTTGACTCAGATATTCGAAATTTGAGCTTAAAATCAAACCTTATCATCCCCCATTGCCCCCTTCAAGAGGATGGAAGAATATCCGTTACCAATTAGATATCCTATTTTTTTATGCCACTAAATCACAAATTACCAAGGACTGTAAGTAATTGATATATAAATTTGTTCTATTGCACCTTTCGTGGCAAAATTTTACAGGCCTCTGATGAGGCGTACATGTTTAGTGAATTCGATGAACTCTTAAGCTAAAAAGTTGCCTTTTTGGCCCTCTCCCCAACTCCTCTCCCGCGAGAGAGGGGTTGGGGAGAGGGCAAAGCGATCATTGGCTGTAAACTGTGCGTTCATTTGCACTAAACACATACAAGTAGGCCTGTTTTATTTTTATCAATTGTGATACGTACATTATTCCGACAGAATTTTAGAAATATGTTCATCGCAAAATCCTCTGCGAACTTTGCGCCTCTGCGGTGAATCCTACATTTAAACTTACTTCCATAACATGAAATCACTGCAATCCCTGATTCTCCCGTTTCTCATTCTCTTTCTCTGGCTGCCGGTATCCCACGCGCAATCGGTTCTGCCCGATAATTTTGAATCGTGGATTGAAGATGGCATGCAGCAGTGGGATATCCCGGGCATGGCCATTGGTATCGTGAAAGACGGTGAGATTGTGTACACGCGCGGGTTTGGCGTTCGCAAGCTCGGTGAAAGCGGCCGCGTGGATGAGAACACACAGTTTGGAATCGCCTCTGTGAGCAAACACATGGCCGCCTCATCGCTGGGCATCCTCGTGGATGAAGGGAAGCTAAGCTGGGACGATCCCGTTGTGAAGCACATTCCCTGGTTCCGTTTCAATGATCCCCATGCCACCGAACATGTGACCGTTCGCGATCTGCTAACCCACCAGGTTGGTGTTGGACGAATGCTGGGTAACCGCCTTCAGTTTATGACCGATCGCTCGCGCGACGAGCTCCTCTACCGAATGCGGTATCACGAGTTCGAGCAGCCGTTCCGGTCCCAATACGTGTACAGCAACATGATGTATATGCTGGCCGGCGAAGTGGTAGAGGCGATAACCGGAAAGAGCTGGGATGAATTTATGGCCGAACGCTTTTTTGAGCCGATGGGAATGAGCCGTTCCAACACATCCATACATGATCTTGATGAAAGCAATGCAGCCTGGCCCCACCAGTACATCAAGGGCGAAACGGTAACCATACCGCGCCGCAGCTGGGATAACGCGTCTGCCGCCGGTGGCGTCAATTCTACCTTGACCGACATGACCCGCTGGATGCTCATGCAGCTCGGAACTCCCGGTGAGTTTGACGGTCACACCTATGTTTCTGCCCGAACCATGCGCGACATCCAGACACCCCAGGTATCTCAGAACATCGGATCGGTAACGGCACCTTTGCGCGGTTACGGGCTCGGGTACGGCATTACCGATTACGAGGTTGTGAGGGTGCTGTCGCACGGAGGGGCCACCGACGGGATGAACACCACCTACATGCTCATTCCTGAATACGAATTCGGGATCATCATCACCACCAACGTGTTCACCACATTCCGCGAAGCGGTTGCCTACACGGTGATCGACCACATGCTCGGAATCGAGGACGGTAATGACTGGAACCGGCTCTTTTATACCAACTACACCAGCCGCTATGAAACCGTGAAGCGCCAGCGCGAGGAGTTTGAGGCCAAGCGTATCCGCAACACGCGGCCTTCACACGCCCTTCGAAACTACACCGGCAGCTGGCACAACGACCAGTACGACAATGCCGAGGTGCGTCTGGAGGGCAGCAAACTTGTACTCTCACTTTGGGACGACACGATCACCGGAGACCTGGAGCACTGGCACCACAACACCTTCCGCATCGTCTGGCACAACCCGGCCCAGCGAGAAGAGTTCGTGAAGTTCGACATGAACCTGGAAGGCGAAATCGATGAGATGACCATCCGCTTTACCCTGCGCCCGTCCCTGCTGCAGGTCGGAGCATATCCTACCAGTTACTACCGTGATGTTCAGTATCAGAAAATTGATTGAGCCTCAATTCTCCCCTCCTTTTTAAGGAGGGGCCGGGGGTGGTTATCCCAGATCATGGTATTAAATTACCATACCATAAATTACAATACAGAAAAGCAGATCTCTTTATTCCAACACAGATTTTCTTCAAAAAAAATGAGTAACAAGGCAAATATCACACCCGACGACATCCTCCGCTTTCTCGAGCATGAAAAGGAAGTCTACGGCCCCTTTTCCGTCTCCATCCCTGCAGAGAAAACAGAACATACTGAAACCAACCTGAGCAGTGAAAAGGAACCTGAGCAGCCCAAACCTGTCTCCCCCTCACCCGCTCCCCCTCTCTCCCCTTCGCCGCAAACCCTCGAAGACCGTCTCGCCGCATGCACAACTCTTGAAGGACTCCGGTCCCTCTGTGAGGAGGCCGAAGAACTGAAGACCGACCTCGAAAACACCAGGCTGGTATTTGGTGTCGGCAACCCCGAAGCCGATCTGATGCTGATCGGCGAAGCTCCCGGTGAGCAGGAGGATATCCAGGGAGAGCCCTTTGTGGGAGCAGCCGGCCAGCTTCTCAATAAAATCCTGAATGCGATCAACTTTGAGCGTGAGGATGTATACATCGCCAATATTCTGAAACACCGTCCGCCCGGCAACCGCAACCCAAATCCGGATGAGCGGATCAGAAGCCTTCCCTACCTTCTGCGGCAGGTGGACCTGATCCGGCCTAAGGTGATACTCTGCCTTGGAAAAGTTTCCGGCACTACCCTTCTCAAGGCTGAAGAGCCGCTTCGTAATCTGCGCGGCCAGTTTTATCCGTTTCGGGATGCTCAACTCACCGTAACCTACCATCCTGCTGCGTTACTTAGGAATTCGCAGTGGAAACGTCCGACCTGGGAAGACGTACAAAAGGTGCGTAAGAAGTATGATGAGCTTGGAGGAAAGCCCTGAACAAAGTTGGTTGATTGACATACATTCATCCAAACACACAAATCTCACAATTTCATGACTGACCACAGCTCTGAAACAACCATCACAAACGACCGACGAATAGGCTTTGCGCTGCTGCGCATTATGCTCGGCATCAATATGTTCGGGCGCAGCCTGGTGCGAATCCCGCAGCTTGATGGGTTTGCATCCGGCATGGCCGACAGTTTCGCCGATACCATCCTGCCGGGCTCCTTTGTGTATGTCTATGCATTTATCATCGTGTTTACGGAAGCGGTGGTCGGGCTGCTGCTGATCCTGGGATGGAAAACACGCTGGGCACTGATTACTATGGGCTTGCTGCTCATCACCCTTGCATTCGGACAGATACTTCAGCAGAGTTTCGGTACAGTTGCCAATATTCTCATCTATGCCATCGCCGTCTCATTCCTACTGTTCAACACAAAGTACGATCATTTTGGGATTGAACGGGGGTTCTCGTTTAAGCAGAAAAGGTAAGTTATGAACATGACACTCTGCGAAACTCTGCGTGTCATCACCGCAACTCTGCGAGAACTCCATTCTGGTTGTCGCAGAGTAACACAGATTTTCCGCTGAGTCTCGCGGATGGTAATAAACAATTATTGCCAATTTGCAACTACGGTAATGTAGCCGCTTCTATCAGTTATAATTATTTTCTATTACAATACATTTAATTTTTAATCTCTTAAAAAACTATCATTGCCCCGCTTCATCACATCACCCGATGGACACAAGATTGCATACAACATGCTTGCCGGCGGCCCACCCACCGTGATCTTCTTCCCCGGATTTTTTTCGAACATGGAAGGAACCAAAGCCACTTTTCTCGAGCAGCAGTGCCGTGGGCGCGGACAGGCGTATATTCGCTTCGACTATCGCGGCCACGGGAAATCGGACGGCAGGTTTGAGGACGGTACTTTTTCTGAATGGCTGGCCGACGCACTGCTGGTGCTTGATGAAACTGCCAGTGCACCGGTACTTGCCGTTGGCTCATCCATGGGAGGATTTATTACACTCCATTGCGCACTCGCACGTCCGGATAAAATTGCCGGAATGATAGGAATTGCAACTTCACCCGACTTTACCGAATCCATCTACCGGGAAAGAATGACGGAGCAGCAGCGGCAGATAATGCAGGCCCTTGGCTACCTTGAAATCCCAAGCGAGTATCAGGACGAACCGGTTAAAATCACGCATAAACTCATTGAAGACGGCAAAAAGCACCTGCTCATGAACCGCGACTGGATCGAGCTGGACATCCCCGTCAGCCTGATTCACGGAAAAAAAGATGCAGACGTACCCTGGCAGAAATCTGCCGAACTGCAGGAGAAAATCGGCCGTGAACAGTGTGATCTGATCCTCATCCCCGATGGTGAACACCGCCTCTCGCGCCCGCAAGACCTGGATCTAATTGGCCAGAAAGTTGAGGAAATGAGCAGGGTTATTTCAATTATTTGATTCAACTTACACAGTATGGGTTTCTCGCAGAGTTACGCTGAGTTTGGCGCAGATTTACGCAGAATATCAGCGAATATCGGTGGGTTCATCTGCGCTCATTTTTTCACCGCGAAGTCACTAAGTCACGAGAGTACTCGAAGTAAAATAATATCAACTTTATAGATTTTATATAATCTTCGTGCATTCGTGGCCCAAAAATTCGATTCTCAACCCCACCCACGCAACCTTGCACCATTCCGTCCGTATCACTAACATCGATTATCTTCACACCTCTGATCTCCGGAATTCGCATGAAAGCCTTCATCTTCTCCTCCTTCGGTTCACCATCGGTTCTTAAAATGCAAGAAGTTTCCCGGCCTGTACCCGGCGAAAAGGAAGTGCTTGTAAAAGTGATGGCCACAACTGTCACCTCAGCCGACTGCCGGCTTCGCGCAAGGAATATGCCCCGCGGATTCAGGTTTCTGTCGGGACTGATCTTTGGTTTTAAAAAGCCCCGCAAACCAATCCTTGGCAGTGAAATGGCGGGCGTTGTGACTGAAACCGGAAGCAAGGTTACCCGCTTTCGCAAAGGGGATGCAGTTTTTGGGATGGATGGCATGAATCTCGGGTGTTACGCAGAATATAAGCTGATTCGGGAAGATGCTGCCATTGTACTGAAACCGGAATCGCTCACTTTTGAAGAAGCTGCGAGTCTTCCGTTTGGAGCTCTAACCGCTATCGATTTTTTCCGCCGTGGTAAGTTAAAAAGCGGTGAACATGTGCTGGTTAACGGTGCCTCCGGCTCTGTGGGAACCGCCGCAGTTCAGATTGCCGTAAACTCGGGTGCGGTTGTAACCGCGGTGTGCAGCAGTGCAAACCGGGCCCTGGTTCAATCGCTGGGATCCGACCACGTGATCGATTATACAACCGAAGATTTTACCCGGAACGGGCAAACTTACGACATGATTGTGGACACGGCCGGCACTGCGCCGTATTCCCGGTCGGGCTCGAGCCTGAAGCCGGACGGCCGCCTTCTGCTGGTTCTTGCATCCCTTCCAGACACGCTCAGCAGCTATGCTTCGGTATTGTTTAATAAAAATAAATTGGTTGCAGGCCCCGCAACCGAAAAACATGAAGACCTCGAATACCTCACCGGACTTGTGGAGCGCGAACTTTATAAACCTGTAATCGACAGAATCTATTCCTTCGAAGAACTCCCGGAAGCTCACGCATACACAGATAGTGGGCGAAAGAGAGGAAATGTTGTGATTATACTCAGCCAGAGGACAAAAACTGACGGAATTAAATTCTAATCTCCATTCCTGAAAAATCAGATCATCCGGTTCAGAAAAAAGCCACACTTTTTTTACTTTACATCTGAGTTAGACGGCGGCACACTATCCCTCCTCTCCGGCTCACGGGGATGCCTCAAATTGGCATGCATCCGCCCTCTTAAGTATCAATTTTACAAAACTTTATTTACCTGTAGCATGGCTACCCAAAACGGCTCAAACGGTCAAAAGCGACAAACACCTTCATCTACGGCTCACGATGGCGGACGCGTCCCGCCGCAGGCTGTGGAAATTGAAGAAGCTGTACTCGGAGCCATGCTGATAGAGCACGAAGCAGCAACCATTGCCTTACAGATGCTCAAAGCCAACGACTTTTACAAGCCGGCGCATCGACACATTTTTGAAACTCTTTTCGACCTTTATGAGCGCGACAATCCGCTCGACCTTATCACGGTTGAAAGTGAACTTCGCGACAAAAATCTGCTCGACACCGTTGGTGGCCCGGGATACCTGGCCGATCTGACCCGTTCCGTTAGCTCCGCGGCAAGCATCGACTACCACTCTCAGATAATTTCGGAAAAGGCGATCAAGCGCAATCTCATTCTCAACTGTAACGAGATCATCAAAAACGCGTACGACACCACCAGTGATGCGTACGATGTGCTTGATTCGGCCGAGCAGCGGATTTTTGACATATCCAACACCAAGTCGCGCGCTCAGGCAACCAAAATCGGCGATGTGCTGAAAGACACGCTCGCCTATCTCGAGGATCTGCGCGGCAAACCGGCAGGCGTAACGGGTGTACCTTCTGGCCTCGACGTGGATACCTATACCTCCGGATGGCAGCCGGGCGATCTCATCATTATCGCCGCCCGACCTTCGATGGGTAAAACAGCCTTCACGCTCACCGCTGCTCGGAACGCTGCACTTCACCCGGATGAGAACCTGCAGGCAAATGTGGCAATCTTCAGCCTTGAGATGTCGTCCCAACAACTTGTTCAGCGATTCCTGACGATGGAAGCCCGGATCGACGCACAAGCCGCGCGAACCGGCCGCCTGAAAGATGACGACTTCAAACGACTTATTGACGCCGCGAGCCGACTCTTTACAGCAAACATTTTTATCGACGATACACCCAGCCTCAGCGTTATGGAGATGCGAACCAAGTGCCGGCGTCTTAAAAGCGAGCATAATATCGGCATGGTAGTAGTCGATTACCTCCAGCTGATGACAGCCACCTCGAAAGATATCGGCAATCGGGAGCAGGAAATTGCAACTATATCGCGGGGACTAAAAGCGCTGGCCAAGGAACTAAATGTTCCGGTTATTGCCCTGTCTCAGCTGAGCCGGCAGGTGGAACAGCGCGGCGGCGACAAGCGTCCCCAGCTAAGTGACCTTCGTGAATCGGGTTCCATCGAGCAGGATGCCGATGTAGTGTGCTTCCTCTACCGTCCCGAGTATTACGGTATTACAACTACAGCCGAAGGTGAATCCACCAACGGCCTTGCAGAGCTCATAATCGGAAAGCAAAGAAATGGACCCGTGGGTTCCACACGTATGTTTTTTGTGAAAGAGTACGCCCGTTTTGAGAAACTGACACGGGTAGAAGCCGACCCGATGAACAACCCTGGACAGGATCAATATCTGGACGAATCGGATTCTGGCCCGCCCCTGCCGCCATTCAATCCAGGCGCCGGCGATGATGAGGCGCCATTTTAACTCACCCCGACTCACCCCCTGTCACCCTCTCTTCTGCGACTGATTCGCCCGCTGAACGCGGTCTCTCAGTCTTGAAAAGAGGGGGAACTTCGGAAGCAGTTTATAGCTCGAATTGAGATGCTTCTGAGGATATGAACAAGGAGTTCCCCCTCTTTACAAAGAAGCACAGTTCGCGAAGAGCGAACGAGTGCGACTGCGAAGAGAGGGGGACAGGGGGTGAGTCGGGGTAAGTCAAAACGAGGCAACACTCTCCTCCCGGGCCAGTTCATCAAACAAGTTGTCATATCTGTCTATCATTCTGCTCCAGTCGAGATGCTTGTTGATGTTTTGCAACGATGCTTTCGGCAGCGGTTTTGATTTTCCCGTAAGAAGATTTTTCATGATGCGAAAGAGATCATCCTCTGTGTCGTAGAGCACCGGAGCATGCAGCAGTGGCTTGTGCAGTGAATCAGGTATTAATTCCGGATAGTGCAGCTTATTTGGCACCAGCGGATGGCAGCCGCAATAAATCGCCTCCATAATGGCTACGCAGAAAAATTCATATGTTGCTGTGGACACCACTATATCCCCCGAATGGAGCAATTTGCTGTAGTTTTCAACATTCTCGACGTATCCAAAGTGGGTAATCTGATCTCCAAATCGACGCCACGCTCTCTCAAACTCTTCAGGTTTTTGATGCTGCGTATCTCCTGCAAGAATAAGGTCGAATTCAAGGTCTATATCGTTCAACCTGTTTAGCACTTTGAAAAACATGGCAGGATTCCGGTCGAACTGCCACCGTTGATTCCAAACAATCACCGGTTTCCTGTTGTTCTGACGAGTATCGGACTGTTTATCGAATACTTTCAGATCAAGCCCGGGATACATCACCATACTTTTTTCACGTATCTGGTCCACGGTGTTGTAAGTCTTGTCATCCGGAAAATTTTCTAGAAATACAGGCAATGCCTGAAGCAGATCGTTCATATGGAACGAAGAGGAGAAGAGTAGTTTATCTGCAGAAAGCATACTAAGATAGTTGATGTAGCAGTAGGTAAGGTCTCTTTCCTCCCCTTCGGGCAGCGGCTGTGTAAGCTGGTTTTCATGCATCACCATAACCTTTGGTGTGTGGGCAAACCGTGGGTTGGTGAGCGCTAAAAACGCAGGCAGGTTAGTCATACTGCTTACCAAAAGAAGATCAATCTCCTCCTTAATATGGCTCGTCATCTCGGCCAGTTTTACAGAGTCTCCGTGCATGCGCCACTTCCACCCTTTGTAATTCAGTTTGATGGGAATGACCCTGTGACGAGAATGCTGCTGCAGACCTTTAAGAAAAGCCTTGTGTGATCCGCTGTAAAATGGCTCAACCGCGAGTATGTTCAATGATCTTCGAATAAGTATAGAGTTTGCGAAAGCCTGAAATAATGGAGTATGACGGTCAGAATCAAATACGAAGTTCAGCTGGCGTGATTTTTCACACGTTGCTTACTTGAGGATTAACTGGATGTACTTAGACGGTGTTTTTGGGTTTGTACAGCGAGTGTACACTTTTCCGTTTCGGTAGCTGAAGTGATTTTAAAAAAAAAGCTCCCTTCAGTGAAGGGAGCTTTAGAATGCTAGTTAGATTTGAAACCGTCCTATTTCACGAATAGCATTTCGCGATATACAGGCAGCGGCCAGTAGTCATCGGCGGTGTACCGCTCGAGGAAGTCGACCGAATCACGGATCTTGGTCATGGCCGGTATCACCTTCTCACGATACTCTTTACACTGCGCTACCGCATCTCCGCCTTTCAGCTTATCCTGAACCTTTTTTAGGTTGTCAAGAGCGTCAGTTAGATCGTTTAGTGCACCATTTACGGTTTTCAGCATTTTCGCTGAACCACTATTATTAAGACCCAGAGCTTTGGTTTCCCGAACAGTTTCTGCCAATTCGTTTATGTAGCGAACCGCGGCCGGATAAACCATTGTCTTGGCGATAGCCTCTGTAGTATCAACTTCAATATTGAGGTTGGTTACATACTGCTCAGCCCAAATTTCAAGGCGAGAATGAACTTCTCGCTCGCTCAGAATCTCATACTTTTCAAAAAGCTTGACATTCTTTTTGTTTTCAAGATGTGGCAGCGCATCAGCGGTGGATCTCAGGTTAAGAAGGCCGCGCTTTTTAGCTTCTTTTTGCCAGTCGTCGGAGTATCCGTCTCCGTTAAACACGATTTTGTGAGTCTCTTTGAGGGATTCTACCAGAACCTCTTTCAGTGAGATTTCAAAATCCTGTTTCTTCACCTTTTTCTCGAGGCTGGTGCACAGCTCATCAATAGCCTCTGCAACAATCGTATTCAATACTACAATCGGAAATGATACCGACTGGCTTGATCCCACTGCACGAAATTCGAACTTGTTACCGGTGAAAGCGAAAGGAGAAGTACGGTTACGGTCACCCGCGTGCTTTGGCAGCTCAGGCAGAACCGGAGTACCAAGCCCAAGCAGACCGCTCTTCATTGACTTTTTAAGACCGCCGTTCAAAAGCTGTTTGATGATGTCTTCCAGCTGCTCGCCAACATAAGCCGAGATAATTGCCGGAGGAGCTTCGTTTGCGCCCAGTCGGTGATCATTCCCGGCATGCGCAATAGATATACGCAGCAGATCCTGATGCTTGTATACTGCCCTAAGAACAGCCGTGAAGAAAAACAGAAACTGCATGTTCTCGTGTGGACTTTCACCAGGCTCGAGAAGATTCATGCCCTCTTTTGTGCTAAGAGACCAGTTCAGGTGCTTACCGCTTCCATTCAAGCCATCAAATGGTTTTTCGTGCAGCAGGCACTCAAATCCATATTTCTTGGCAACTTTTTTGAGTATAATCATCATCAGCTGCTGATGGTCTGCAGCTATGTTGCAGTTCTCAAATATCGGCGCTATTTCAAATTGGCCGGGAGCTACCTCGTTATGACGTGTTTTCACCGGAATACCCAGCCTGTAAAGCTCTTTCTCAGCCTCAAGCATAAAAGAGAGAACCCTGTCGGGTATGGATCCAAAATAATGGTCGTCAAGTTCTTGTCCTCGTGGTGGTTTTGCGCCCACAAGTGTCCGTCCGGAAGTCATCAGGTCAGGCCTACGATAGAAAAACTCCTGGTCGATCAGGAAATATTCCTGCTCACAGCCAACCGTAGAGCTAACGCGGCTACTGTCGACACCAAAAAGTGCCAGTGCACGCTTGGCTTGCTTATCGAGCGCTTCGACAGAACGCAACAGCGGAGTTTTATGATCAAGAGCCTCGCCTGTCCAGGAAGCAAATGCAGTTGGAATACATAGATATTTTCCATTCTGATTTTCAATCAGGAAAACCGGAGAGGTTGGATCCCAGGCTGTGTAACCACGCGCCTCGAATGTAGGGCGCAATCCCCCGCTTGGAAAGCTGGATGCGTCCGGTTCACCCTGAATCAAATCTTTCCCGGAAAATTCAGATATGGCACCTCCACCTTGGTTGGGCGTGATGAAGCTGTCATGCTTTTCCGCAGTAGCTCCGGTTAGGGGCTGGAACCAGTGAGTAAAATGCGAAGCACCCATCTCAGTAGCCCACTCCTTCATAGCTAGTGCTACAGCATCGGCCACCGACAAGTTTAGAAGTTGGCCATCTTCAACTGTATTTTTAAGCTCTTTCCATACAACTTTTGGAAGTCTCTCTTTAAGCCCATCGAGCGTGAGCGTGTACTCACCAAAAACTTCGGTTACATGCATCTGCTTGAACTCCCCATTGGGAATAGGTGCCCAACTTCGGGCAGCAGCTAATGTATCGTATCGGCGAATTGTTTGTGACATTGGTCTGTATATCGTTATGGTTATCGGTTGGCGGCAAATTTTTTTGCCGATTAAAAGATATCAGACCACAAGTTGAAATAAAAGAAATAAGACAAAAAATTATTAACAGTTAATATTATGGCGCTCTTTCTCCTTTCTGATTTAATTTTTTATATAAAAGCGCTTCCATAGTTCAAATATCCAAATCTTATTTATGTATCATAATCACATACTGAACTTTTTTAGGGGATACCCTATTACCTATCTTCAGCAACTTACTGTTACCCACAACTTATACACCTTAATTCAGCGTTGAAACAAGAAGATTTTTTAACGTGGCTGAGAGCTGCACGGCCGCAAACTCTTGCCGCAGCTATCGTGCCGGTAATGACGGGTGCCGCCCTTGCGGTGCATGCACAGACATATCGCTGGGATACAACAATGGTGGCTTTGTTCTGTGCATTTGCAATACAAGTCGGCACCAACTTTGCCAACGATTACTTCGATTTCGTGAAAGGTGCTGACACGCCTGATCGTATTGGATTTGAGCGTGCTGTTGCGGGAGGACTCATACCCCCAAAAACCATGCTCAAAGCTACAGTGATTGCCATGAGCCTTGCATTTTTCGCCGGTCTCTATCTTGTCTGGATTGGCGGCTGGGTCATCCTGGTGATAGGTATTCTCTCACTCTTGTTTGGCGTGCTTTACACAGGCGGCCCCTTTCCACTTGGATATAATGGACTTGGCGATTTATTCGTTTTTATCTTTTTTGGTATTATAGCCGTTATGGGAACCTATTACATAAATGCTCTAGAATGGAGCATAACTTCATTTTTTGCCTCCATTCCGGTTGGTGCGCTCTGTGTCAATATCCTCGTAGTAAATAATCTGCGCGACGTTGAACAAGACAGAGTAAGCGGGAAAAGGACCCTCGGAGTTTTAATTGGCGAACAAGCCCTGAAATGGGAATACCTGATTATGCTGGTATTATCGTTCTCGGTTCCACTTTGGCTTTTTTATTCAAACAGCTTTGATATCTGGATTTTACTGCCATTTGCCGCAACACCGTTTGCATGGTGGCTAACACGAAAAGTGTGGAATCATACTGATAAACGCTCCCTGAATCCGGTTTTAGAACGAACTGCTCAGTTTATGCTGCTGTTTGGTATCTTGTTCGCAGCAGGAATGATTTTATAGGCCAATGCTTGATGTTTATTCATACAGTATCCCTTTTAGACGCCCATTTGTTACGGGAGCTGGCTCATTTAGCAATCGAAAGGGTACCATTTTGGTCTTCAGCAATCAGGATGAAAATTGTGTTGCAGAAGCATCCCCCCTCACTGGCTTTTCATCCGATTCACAGGAGCAGATATTGACTGCGGTCTCTTCTCTAAAAAGCCAAATAGACAATTTTTTTAAGTCAGATTTCTCAGCAGACGACCTGAAAGTATTTACTCATAAGACAAAAGAGCTGCCCTCTCTCCAATTTGCCTTGAGCTACATGGGCACTGCTCTTCTCAATCAAAGAAGAGATGAGTTTTTACCCACCTTATTTGGAAAAAAGCCATCAGCCGATATCAAAGTAAACTACACGATTGGCGGAGGTGCTCAGGAAGAAGTTTTACGGGAATTGAAACATGGCTTCAGTGATGGGTATCGAACATTTAAGTTCAAAGCTTTATGGCCGGTCGATAAACTGATCCGGTTATTGAACGAAACGGCAGCTCAGTTTCCTGACATTCATATCAGACTCGACGCAAATCGATCATGGCCGGAACATTTAGCTTTGAAAACACTCGAGGAAATCCGTCATCTACCCATAGAATACGTGGAAGAACCGTCTGCCTTTGATTCAATGGATTCCTTTATCTCTTTTGCTGAACAATGCCCGATCCCACTGGCTGCCGATGAGTCACTTACTGCCGCAGAAGACACTCTGAAACTGATACGTGCATCAAATCAAATCATTCCTATTGTAAAGCCAACCCTGCTTGGAAGCATCCTCAGATTAAAAGAAACTTTTTCTGAATTCCGGAGTCCCTTTAACAATCAAAGCATTGTGTTTACAACAGCGCTTGAGTCTGGAATAGGCAGGCATATGGTTGCCTCTGTAGCAGCATTTTTAGGCAGCCCAGGCAGAGCTCACGGACTCTCGACAGGCAGATTTTTTAAAACCGATCTGATTGACGGGCCTTACGCGGAGAAAGGATTATTAAGCCCTGATTTTCGACCATTCGGTTCTCTTGACCTTACTTTGGCCAACACAAAACTACTTAAACCCATAAAATAGCATGCCTAGGGGTCCGCAAGATGTACCGGGATTTTCAGCACCTGCAGCAGACCTTGAGTTTCTGGCTTCTGAAAATTCTATCTACGATTACTCAAACCTTTATTATTTCGCGTCCCGCCTTGCTGAATCAACCCAGAGCCTGAACTTTTCAGAAAAAAGACCGCTGCTGATTTGTTCAGAAAGTTCCGACGAGACGGTGTTTTTGATAGCTTCATGCTTTCTTTTAAACATTCCATTCTTTCCGATAAGCCCGGACATTTTAGAGTTTGAGTTGCGTTCGATTCTGAGCCGGATAACACCTTCACTTATCTACACCGACAGAGAAGAGCTTTTCCAGGGATTAGAAGAGATTCGTTTCTTGAAAGTGGAGAAAAAGTGGTTTACCCGGGAAGCATTTTGGAAAAACAATTTGTTTTCTTTTGAGAAGCCGGAATCTACTGTAGGGCTTTTCCTTACCTCCGGATCATCAGGAACTCCCAAAATTGTACTTGTAAAGCGAAGACAACTATTTGTTGCATCGGCTGCCTCCGCTTATAACTTCAGGCCGGATCTAAACAGGTATTGGCTTCTCTGCCTTCCCTTAAATCATATAGGTGGTGTATCTATCATATTACGATCACTGCTCTACAACTCCGCCCTTTTTCGGATGAAACGGTTTGAAGTGGATGATGTAAAAATCTTTCTGTCGGAAAATCCGCTATTTGAAGCTGCATCGCTTGTGCCCACCATGTTTTTACGCCTGCTTGAAGACCCCCTTTTCCAAACCCATCCGGGAATAAAGGCTATTCTTCTAGGCGGCGGGCCTATCTCTGAAGAGCTGATAAAACTCTCTTCTGAACGCGGGCTACCCGTTGTTGTAAGTTATGGAATGACGGAAACCTGCGCCCAAATTTGTGCCAACCCTCTTCTGCGGCCCAGCGGAATCTACTATCCGAAATCAAGCGTGGGGCCTGTTTTTAAGCCGAATCAAATTGAAATTCGCGATGAAAACGGCAAGGCACTTCCTCCCATAGAAGATGGGTTAATATGGCTGAAAGGCCCGCAGATTTTTGATGGATACCTTGACAGCGAACTCAATAAGGAGGCATTCGATTCTGATGGCTGGTTCAATACAGGGGATTATGGACATTTAAACCGGCATGGTCATTTGTTTGTAAAAGCGCGCAGAACAGACCGTATCGTGACAGGTGGCGAAAATGTAAGCCCTGTTCAGGTTGAGGAAATACTTTCTAAAGCCAATGGCATAAAAGAATGCGCGGTATTAGGCGTGCCAGATAAGATTTGGGGACAGCGTGTCGTTGCGTTAATTATTCCTGAAAATGAGATGCCAGAGCCGAAAAAAATTAAGGATCAGCTCAAAACCATGCTTTCTGATTATCAAGTGCCGAAAGAATTTGTGCAGGTTCGCTCGCTGCCAAAATCATCGTTAGGTAAGCTTAGAAGGGATCAGCTTGAAGAAATTTATCTGTCTCAAACGCTCAATAGGTGACCACGAATTTTTAATTTGAGCTAATTAAAAAAGATTAACTGGCAATAAAATATGATTCTAAAGATTTTACCTGCATTAAAATTAAACATTTACAGAAAGAGTTAAAGCGAAGGATACATTAAATAGGTTCAGGACGGCAACATGAAAAAATGTCTGGTACTCTTATTTATTCTGAATGTTATACCTGCCCTGTCCATTGCACAGCAAAACGGTAATGTGAGTATCAATGTTACGGCTGTAGTTGGTGGCCTGGTCGAGACTATTACTATTCAAACCATTGATTTTCAAGGAATTGAGAGAGATGAAACGATTATAAACATTGATCCCGCAACCAGCCCGCGCGCCGGAAAAATGATTGCCCGTGGAGCGCCGAATTCCGATTTTCAGATAGATTACATTCGGCAAAGGGAATTAACGAACACGGAAGGCCCGGGCATACTTATTTTCAACTACCAGATCTCTGGTAATACAATCGACGAACAGGACACCTCTGAACTACTCGACCAGGAAATACGGGATCTGACATTTAATAATGATGGCGAGTATTTTATATGGATTGGCGGACTTGTAGACGTTGCTGATGTGCAACCCGGACGTTACGAAGGTGAATTTACCATAGAAATTGAGTATATCTAAACCGCATTAATTCTGGTTTGATAAGTAAAGAAAAACATATAAATACTTCGATTAAGCAAGANGNAACACGGTCGNCTTGCAAGCTCGCGTCCAGAGCATTTTGTCCNTCGATTCGTTTGTCAGCACTTATCGCTGCTNTCTTTCTANTATTGTTTAACGGCACTATNCTGAAGGCACAGGAAATCGAGTTNGGCAGNTTTAGTGATGACTATACNATAACTATTGAAAATATATCAATGGGAGACTTCATTTTCGAAGGCCCGATAGTATCTGGCGGCGGTATCTACCAGGTAGAGTTGATCGACTCTTATGTGCTTTCCATTCTTGGAGTAAAATATCTCGATGTAGAAGTAGAAATTACAGGTGAAACTGAGCTGCTTTTGGATGGCAACCCCGAAAACTCCGGAGACCCGGAACGCAGTATTAGTTTTACACTCCGTTCGGCCTACGCTAACAATAGCAATAACAACATAACGGACGCTACTTTGATTTCGGTTTCTGGCAGCAATACGGGTAATGCGCGATTTCCGATACTAAGAAGACAACAGCTGCCACCGGGCCCACCGCCTCCGCCTCCAACTGAAGCGTTTGATCAAAGCCTTGTAGAAGAAACTGCATTTCTCTATTTATATGGAGAGATTGATGTTGGCAATGTTGTGGCGGGTCAATATTCAGGCAACATAGTAATCACGGTTGAATACAGATAGCTCATTTGAAAAGTATTTATACTTATATCGTTTTATTCTTTTTTCTCTTTGCTCTTTGGGGGAAAGGAATTCAAGCACAATCTCTGAGTATACAACTTGACGTAGAACCTGAAGTGGAAACCCTGGTTGACCAGCCGCTTGATTTCGGTCAGCTTATCGCCGGCAGCGGTTTTCAGGAAGTTCCGCTTGGATCGCCTAACATGGGAATTTTCCAGGTAAGGGCTTTGAATGCTCAAAGACTTATCCTCTCTTTGGATGCTACAGACGAACTTTTTCATGATGAATTGGGCCAGCTTGCCACAATACCGGTAAACTTAAATGCAAGTTACACCAGCAATAGCGTAGACGACTTTAGGCAGAGCACCCCTTTGAATACGCTATTCGAACCGGTAACTCTGGAGGGGCCTCCTCAAAATCCGGATGCGGTTTGGTCGCGGGTATACCTTTACATTTATGGAAACATAAATCTTGGGCTTGTTCCGCCGGGTCTATACAGAGGAGAGGTTGTATTAACCGTGATCTATGAATAATTAATTGATTAACAGCGTCTAACTTCAGTTAAACAGGCTTAATTAAAAGCTTTTAACTTGGAACCTTTGACGCCCAGCACGTATCTTGGCACAAAATATTGAATGACATAAGCTTTATATACGGTCTATTACTAACACAAAAAACAACACAATGAAAAAAATAACCACACTCACACTCACACTAGCCATAGCTTTCCTTTTCGTGGGAAATGTTTTTGCACAGTCTACTGCCACTGAAAATATTTCGGTAAATGCTGAGATTGTAGGAGCCCTTGAAATTAACATTGTCAATAACCTTATTTTTGGACTTTTAACAGCAGATGAGGATGGATTTCTTTCCACTGGCGTCGCCGGAACCGAATCTCAAGGTATAATTTCGGGCGAGGAGCTGGGCCAATTTGAAATAATCGGACAATTGGATGAAGCTGTTACAGTGGAATTCGATGCTTCAGTTACATTAGCAAGATTGACTGGAACCGGCGCTGATCTTACTTACACTCCATTCCTGTCATTTGACGACAACGGAGATCAAACAGAACTTACCAATGGTGGATCTGTAACTTTGAATGAAGGTGCCGGCCTCAAAACAATTTTGGTTGGTGGCGGAGTTAACTCCGATGGCGTAGCTGCGGGAGAGTTTGAGGGTTCTCTCGAGATTACCGTTTCCTACGTAAGTATTTAATCTATTTACTTCTTTAAAAAAAGCCCCACCATTTCATGGGGCTTTTTTTTATTATTATACTTTGCCATAACTGGTAATCAATAGACAGGTTATGAAAATCCTCAAAGCCCCCCTACTGACACTATTGCTCAGCATGGTTTTTTTGTCTGCGCAAGCACAGGTAACCATTTCTCCAACCGCTGTATTTCTTGATCGAAACAGCAAGGTTGGTTCCTTTTACGTTTCCAACCCATCCAACAGTGCCGTAGAAGTGCGTCTGGCATTCGAGTTTGCCTATCCAACAACGGATGATAACGGCAGAGTATTTCTCAACTATGAGGATGAAGAAGCTGAGCAAAATTATTCGCTTGAACCTCACCTGCGTGCATTTCCTACTACATTTGTATTGCAGCCCGACCAGCGGCAAACATCCGTCTTGTAGGCCGTATTCCTCAAAACTCGGATCCCGGTATGTACTGGACCCGCATGAGGGTATCCTCCAATCAGCTTACTCCACCCATTGGTGAAGTAGCTGAAGGCGAAGTGGCTGCTCAGGTTTCTTTTCAAATCGACCAGGTTACATCCGTACTTGTTCAGCACGGAGATGCTGGTACAGGCCTGACCATTCACGATTCCCGCACTTCGATTGATAACGGAAGACTGGTGATTCTCACCGATGTAGAGCGTACAGGCAATTCACCATTCATTGGCAGCGTTCGATCACGAATTCTCAACGCAGATAATCAGGAAGTTGATTCACGTCGATCATCTACCTCCGTCTACTTCCGAAATAATCAGCGTGTTGAATTTGACGCCAGCAACTGGCCCCCGGGTCAATACACAGTAGAAACCATATTTGAGTCTTCCAGAAACGATATCTCCTCGCAGAATCTGATCCAGATTCCCGATGTGAGCAGCAGAACCTCTTTTGCGATTGAGTGAACACCAGATGCACCCTGATATCATCTTTACTGATCCTGCTTTTGAGTGTACCGGTCGGCAAACCGGCATACGCCCAAAGTGCAGATGATGAAGTGTTTCTACACTTCCGTCACCAGGGTGTCGTTAACGCATTCATCTCTTCAATTTATTATCAGGATCAGTTCTACCTTTCAGTGAATGAGCTTTTCCCGGCTCTGGGTATCGACTTCGATATCGACACTGGCCGAATGCAGCTCACAGGAAATTTTCTTGGCGAAGGCCGCTACAATATAGAGCTCGACAGCCGGGTTAGAAGAGCCCGGTTCAATGGTATTGATATCGATCTCACCGCCGACGATTTCATCATTACAGATCTCGGATACTATCTGCACCCCGACATCCTGCTCCGGCTCTTCGACATGGAGTTTATTTTTGATTTTGGGAACCTTTCTGTTTCACTTGAATCATCGTTCACCATGCCGATTGTTGCACAGCGCGAACGCGAACGACGGCGCGAACGTACGATGAGAACACAAAGGGAGCTTCGAAGAGAATACTATCCACTTTTATATGATCGAAATCAGCAGATCTTCAATGCAGGCTTTCTTGATTACAACTTAACCGCTAATCTAAGCGAGCCTGGTAACAATTATCTATACAATACCAGCCTTGGCACCGAACTTTTTGGCGGGGATCTGCAGGGATCTATATTCGGAAGTTTTTCTGAGACGGCAACCTCCTTAAGATCCAGCGGGCTTCGATGGCGATACGGAATTCTTGACAATGAATGGATCTCAACCATTACGGCCGGACAAACAACCGCCATGGGCCTCGTTCCGGTTGCATACACAGGACTCAGACTTACAAACGAACCGATAGAACCACGATTTTTGTATGGGGAAACGGCTTTCACAGGCACTGTGGATCCTAACTCTGAAGTAGAACTCTACAGAAATAATACGCTCGTCGATTTTGTACAAGCCGACGAAACAGGCCAGTATCGCTTTACGGTACCAATAACCTATGGCAGTTCCAGCTACAGCATTCGTGTATTCAGCCCAACCGGCGAAATGACACAACGCGATGCTCGGCTTCAAATCCCATTTAACTTTGTTCCACCGGGCGAGGTTAATTACATCTTTGATGCCGGGCGTCTCGACAACCCAATTGCCGGCTCCACAGATCGCGGATTTTTGTCGAAACTGAATGTGAATGCGGGAATTACAAACCGCCTCACTGCCACAGGTGGTATGGAATATTTTGAAGAATTCCACGAATCACTGCCTACGCTTAGGGCCGGTGTTTCGTCCCGGCTTTTTACCAATTACCTGGTTTCAGTTGAGGCGGCTAGTGAGGCTTTTTACCGCGCCAGTATGGGTGTGATCTACCCAAACAATTCCAGCATAGATCTCAGCTACACGTATTTTAATACGGAGGGCGGTATCTATAATCCAAGCCGGAACAGTTCTGCGATCCGCGGTAATTTGTTTACTCCATTCGAGATCCGATCCCTTCCTCTTTTTTTGCGCTTTTCGTTCAATAATGAACAGCGAACAACCGGCAACATCACCCGGTATAGAATAGATCTTAACTCCCGAATTGGCAGGGCTAATCTGCGTCTGGGCTATCGGGATACGCAATTGGGAACACTCGGTTTCAGAACAACGCCCGTGGGTCGTATTAACACGTCTGCTACCTATAATATTTCTCGAAGAAGAGACATACCTGCTGTAATGAGAGGAGTATTCCTGAGGGGCCAGCTCAACTACATTCCTGCCCAATCAAGGGTGGAAGATTTAGAGTTTCAAGTAAGTCGCAATATTACACCGCAGGGAAGAATGCAGCTTGCGTTGGGCAGGAACTTTATCGGAGACTTTAACCTGCTCAGATTTAGCTTTACGTACGACTTTAGCTCGATACGATCGAACACCTCGATTCGCTCCACCCGAAACACAACCACTTTCACCCAAAGTCTTCGCGGCTCCATAGGTTATGATTCCGGTAACAACAAAACCCTGTTTACTAACCGACAGCAGGTTGGCCGTTCAGGAGTAGCCGTGCGCATGTTTGTGGATAATAATAACAGCGGATCATTTGACGAAGGTGACGAACTGATTCCGGATAACGCAATTCGAATCGACCGGGCTGGCGGTATTCGGTTTATGCGCGACGGTGTCAGTTATATATCTCAACTTCAGCCATACCGTCAATACAATCTTACGGTAAATAAAGCATCGGTTACCAACCCGCTGCTTGTGCCTCAGGTTGAAAACTTTTCTATCATCACCGACCCCAACCAGTTTAAGATCATTGATCTGCCATTTTACATGTCGGGAATCGTTGAAGGAACCATTACAAGAACAGCCGATGACGGAAGTTTATCCGGTCTGGGCGGACTTCGGCTTTATCTGAGACAGGTGAACGTTCCTGAAGGCCAGGAGCCTTACACGGAAGAAATACGCACCTTTTCTGACGGCAGCTTTTACGCCTATGAAATTCCACCCGGCGATTATGTCATCGAGCCAGATCCATCTCAGTTGCGCTTTCTTAATGCTTCACCAAGTATCGAAAGGCTTGAGTTTACAGTTCAGGCCCTCGCCGAAGGAGATATGGTTGAAGGGCTGAGTATAAATATCGTACCTGATGATATTCAGCCTCCACCCGTTGATACACCGATAATTTCTGCAAACTTTCTTCAGGAAGACAGGCGAATCTACACCAGGGATGATGTTGGTACCTGCAGCTACAGTGCCTACCTGGGATCTTATGATGAATTCAGAACATCATTGGCTGCTGCAGATGCCATTGAAAGTCAGATCGGCCTAACTCTTGATGTTATCTACAATTCACGGCTCGATCTTTATTCTGTGAGAACGTCATCGCCTTTGAGCAGTAATGAGCTGCAAACACTTATTTCTGATGCCGGGGAGTTCAATGGTCTGCCGTTTGGGATCGTGGATCGCTGCGAAGGTGATGATCAAGGAGCTTTTATAAACCGATATCACATCCATCTTGGAAGTTTTTCAACTCGTGAAGAGGCCGGGCTTTCAGTAAACCATTTCCGGGCGCTGGCCGATTTCAGGGTGTACACTCAATCTCGCGACTTAGACGGTAATTATCCGGTGCTTGCCGGGCCATTCACTTCAAGGTCCGCCATGACCGACGCTCTCCTTACTCTTATAATTGTTGATGATCCTGAAGGAACTCTATCTTTGAAAGATGTGGATACAGCAGATTTTGTTGAGTATGAGTATATCCTTTCGCTGGGTGAGTTTACAGATACTGGCAGTGCAATGGAGCTGATCACTGAGCTGGAAGAGGCTACAAACATACG
>SL_3KL_010_SEDDRAFT_10000806_pt1 | contig 27412 bp, 21 predicted proteins | sample SodLakKL_010_SED_2_FD_10381 | JGI IMG/M metagenome (IMG submission 10381) | reverse complement strand
CCATTTTGTTTTTCAAATTAAAAATAGTCACATACACCTATCTGGCATATGCACAAATGGAATTATTTGGAACCACCTCCTTTGAATGATTATATATATATTTGTTAAACTGTGTGAAGAAACTTATATAAGAAAGGAAAAAAATTACACTATGCACTTGCATGCACACGTACTCCTGAAAATAGTAATCAAGATCTGAATACAACTTTGGATTGAAATTTGATAAGAAGCTTTTCAGAAATCCTGAGCTTCAAATTGTCTCCGAATTCCCTCAGAGATCGGTAGAATTTACTACTTGCTATAAGATGATATAAAAATATTATAAAATCAAGTCACTCGTTATTACCAAATTGTTAAAACCGCAACCGGAACTGCATCCCCGCACCACCCCTCTTGCATCAAAGTACGGTGAAACATCAAGGGTGAGATCTTCTCCCACATCGAATCCCGATAGCGTCGCCTCTACATATGCATCGAGCAGGTTTATAACATATAAAATACCCATATACCATCCAAACCGGTCGCGCTGATTTCGGTAAAAGTCACGTATGAATTGCAGCCTGTCATTTCCCATAGGAGTTTCATCGGTGATACTGTCCCGGAATCGCTGCCGGTAATCGGTGTAGAGATCGTGCAATACAACAATAGCGTAGGTAAAATAACCCGCAAACCCCAGAATTATCGGCGTTTTCCAATATGAGCCGTTATAAATCTGCCCCGCTCCGGGAAGTATTCCCGACAACACCATAGCAACCGTAGGTGATTTTATATCCGATTCTTTCGGAGATTCTGCCGGTACATCAAGATCCAACTCTTCAAGCATCACATCGACATCAATTGTATCTGCAGGTTCCTGCGGAAATACTGTAACAACCCCTGCCAGCAGCACAAAAATGATCAGAACCCCTCGGGTCATGTTAATCTCTCACCACCAGTGCAATCGCTTCTATCTCTACTTTTACATCCTTCGGTAACTGAACAACCTGAAACGCTGTCCGCGCAGGCGGATTATTTTGAAAGAATTCTCCATACACTTCATTCATCTGTGCAAACTCTCCCATATCCTTTAAATAAACGGTTGTCTTCACAACACTTTCAAGCGTCGCGCCGCCTGCTTCCAGTACGGCTTTTAAATTTTCAAGAACTTTTCGTGTCTGCGTTTGAATATCCTCCCCGACTATCTCACCAGATTTTGCATCGAGCGGTATCTGCCCTGCTGTGTATAACATCCAGCCTTTACATTGAATCCCCTGGTTATACGGACCAATGGGTGCAGGTGCGTTTGACGTGTTTATAACATTGCGTTTCATCTGTGAGTCTCCGTTATTCTATTTTTATGGTTTACAAATTAACTACTATATTGATCTATAATGTCAATTAAATCCAATAACCGGTCTAAATCATCCATTGAGTAGAACTCAATAGTGATATCGCCGCTCCCGTTCGAGCGGGTTTTTACCGATACTTTCGTGCCGAAAGTACGACGCAGGCGGGCTTCAATGTTTGTGGCGTTTTCGTCAGATTTACTTGTTTCTATCTTTCGCGTTGTCTTCTTCTTTCCCGCATCTTTAACAAACTGTTCTACTTTCCGTACAGAGAGTCCTTGTTGGATTATTTTTTTCCAGAGTTTTAATTGTGCTTTTTCGTCAGATACACCCAGAAGGGCGCGGGCATGCCCCATACTCAGTTCACCCGTTCGTAAACTATCCTGAATCTGTTCGGGAAGTTTGAGCAGCCGAATAAAATTTGTGATTGTTGTACGATCTTTCCCGATTTTATGCGCAACTTCTTCCTGTGTATAGTTCACCTCTTTGATAAGCCGCTGATAGGACATAGCAATTTCAATTGGATTGAGGTGTTCACGCTGCAGGTTCTCGATCAGCGCAAGCTCCAGCATTTCCTCACTTGAGGTAACATTCAAAATATAAGCGGGTATTTCCTCAAGTCCCGCATCAACCACTGCCCGTAATCTCCGTTCACCTGAGATTAACTCGTACATTTGATCTTCGGCCCGCCGTACGGTAATCGGCTGAATAACACCTTTCTGCAATATTGATAACTTCAGCTCTTCGAGTGCATCCGGGTTGAAGTCAAGGCGCGGCTGGAACGGGTTTGACCGTATACGATCGACAGCAATCTTTGCAACCATTTCCGATTGGCCATCGTCTTTCCCCAACGAATCCCGCTTCATATCAACTTCACGGGACTGTTGCCCGGAAAGCAGCGCATTCAATCCCTTACCAAGGACAGCCTTTGATTTAGCCATAGTTTATAAAACCGCTTTATGATTATTGGTTAAAATTTCGTTTGCAAGTTTCATATAATTTTGTGCTCCGGTAGAGACAGCGTCATATAAAATAATCGGTTGACCGAAGCTGGGCGCCTCACTGAGACGTACATTCCTTGCAATAATTGTTTTAAAAACCTTATCCCCGAAATACTTCTGCACTTCGCTGACTATCTGCTTGGAAAGCCGCAGGTGTGAATCGTACATTGTCAGGAGTACACCTTCAATATCGAGCGCCGGATTGAAATTCTTTTTGACGATATTAATTGTGTTCAACAGCTTACTCAAACCCTCAAGTGCATAATATTCACATTGCACAGGAATCAACACCGAATCTGCCGCCGTCAGAGCATTGAGTGTCAGTAACCCCAGTGAAGGCGGACAATCAATGATCACATATTCAAATCGATTTTTTACCGGGGCAAGTAACTCTTTCATCCGCAGCTCTCGATTTTCAACATCGACCAACTCGACCTCCACACCGACAAGGTTAATGTGAGATGGAATAATACTGAAATACGGCATTTGTGTGTCGACCACGATATCGCTTGCGGGTCGGGAACCAATGATACACTCATATACGGTATCGCCTTCATTAACATTATCTATGCCGGTACCGCTTGTTGCATTTGCTTGCGGGTCTGTATCAACGAGTAACGTCTTGTGTTCGGCGGCAGCTAAACAAGCTGCGAGATTTACTGCTGTCGTAGTTTTACCGACCCCGCCTTTTTGATTCGCAATGGCAATTATTTTGGTCATTCGCTAATTTATCTATTTGTTGTGAAATCTATACAACTGAAATACTAATTCTTCATCCCCATATACTCACATTGTGGATATAGCCTCCCAGGCAGCAAGTAACACGGTTACTATACCAATCAAAATAGTTATGCGGATCGTTCGTGCAATAATTAAAAGATACTGTGCCCGCTCACTATTTGTTTTTGCCTTGCGGTACATTGCATATATCCTGTTAGTCCGCATTGAGAATATAATGATAAAAATAAATAAAACAATCTTACCATGCACCGGGATCAACCAGGTTTCAAACTCTCGTCCATAGATGAAATCCGGCAAAAAAATATAAAGTGCAACACCGGTTATCCCTATTGTCCATAAACTAAGCCAGAGAAACGGCATAAGTCGGCGATGCAGGTGTTCATTGACTTCGCTGCCGCTTTGCTTTTCAACTTCCAGCACCGGATATAATATTGCACTTAAAAAGCAAAGGCTGCCCAGCCAGATTACGACTGAAAATATATGTAAGCTCAGGGCAGCCCATAGCATGAATTCCATTGGCAGATATATTTGGGCAAAAATGTATTGTATCAGCTAGGAAGACATTGTGAGCCTTCTCAATCACTGCTTAATCGATCCTGTATTGCCTTACGTTAGAGCTCGATTGTATCGCCAGGGTTCATTACTTTTCCTTCAATACCCGAAGGAAGCTTCTTTATGAACTCATTCGGATCTATCTTTATTACCGGAAACGTATTATAATGAACCGGCACTGCCATCTTTGGTTTTACAAATTCAACCGCTTTAGCTGCTTCCTCAACACCCATTGTGAAATTATCTCCTGCTGGCACAAGCATAAGATCGATATCGTGCATCTCACCGATTAGTTTCATATCGGAGAATAATGCAGTATCGCCGGCGTGATAGACCGTTTTGCCTGCCATTTCAATGATGAGACCATTCGGATCACCCATATACTGTCCGTCGGGAGTCGACGAACTGTGAAATGCCAGGGTTAACTTGACCTTTCCGAACGGAAACGTAAACGAACCGCCGGTATTCATCTGATGAACATTTTTTACTCCCTTGCCTCCACAGTAATTCGCCAACTCAAACGTAGCGATAACCTGTGCATCATTCTTCTTGGCAATATCAATGGTATCACCCAGGTGATCTCCGTGTCCGTGAGTTAAAACTATGAATTTTGCCGTAATATCATCGGGTTTTGCAGAAGCTAACGGATTATCTGTCAAGAAGGGATCAATTGCGACTTCATGTGTTCCATCAGAGAGAAGAACCGCAGAGTGTCCCATATACGTCAGTTTGAGCATCTTCTCCTCCTTTTTGATTTAATGTATGGTAACTTCTGAGTGTGGAACATCGTGAAACCAATATACAATTTTTCTATCGCGAAATCAAAGATAACGAGATTCTTTAATTTTTTTCTTATATTTAACAACTAAAGTCAAAACCCCCGAATATAAATGTATGCCTAACAAAAACGATATAATTACACAAAAAACCTCTTCTCTTCTATCATCAAAAGGACCGCTTCGTAAACTCCTGCCGGAATTCTCGGAACGCGCAGAACAAATTGAAATGGCAAGACTAAGCACTAAATCACTTATTGACAATGAGATAGCGGTTATCCAGGCCGGCACCGGTGTCGGCAAAAGCTTCGCATATCTCATACCTGCAATACTCTGGGCAGAAGAGCATGATGAAACAGTGGTTATTAGCACTGCAACAACAAATTTACAGGATCAGCTCTCACAAAAGGATATCCCTCTACTGCACGATATTTTCGACTTTGACTTTGAAGCTGTTGTTGTTAAAGGTGCACAACAATACATATGTCTCGATCGCCTTCAGGAGCAATCGGCACAACTGCCACTTTCACTCAATGGAAATGAGCAAAAACAACTTGCCAGGATACAAAAATGGGCTCCTTCCTCTCAAAGCGGACAACGGAGCGATTTGCCGTTTGAACCATCACCGAAACTCTGGCGCGAAATAGAAGTATCAACAACACTATGCCTGTATGAATCCTGCCGCCATTACAACGAATGCACATTTATTCGTGACCGAAAAAGAATTCCACGGGCACATATACTAATTACCAACCATAGCCTGCTTATGAGCGATCTGGTTCTTCGCACACAAAGTGATGGTTATGCATCGATTTTGCCAGAATACTCACGTCTCATAATCGACGAAGCACATAAATTTGAAAATGCCGTAACCGATGCACTTTCAGTAACGGTCAATCCCATTGCAACCCGTAATCTATTTTCGAGGATTTATAACCCCGATGCAGATGATGGCTTTCTTGTAAAAGTCCGGGGCTATCAAAAACACTTGCCTGCCGGACAGGGTGAGAAGGTAGCATTTACACGTGCAATTGCAAAAAGTGAACAGACAGTCTCATCTGTAATGCAGAGTATGCACTATTTCTTCGAACGGATACTCCCTATAGCGCGGCAAATTATCACCCCTCATCCAGCGTATACGGTAAAGCAATCATATACAAACGAGTGGTTACAAACTAATGCTATGCTGGATATTCGGGATAATGAGCTTGGGAATTTTTCATCACTCCTCGATACATTGGTAAACGAGCTATATAGTTTTCAATTACGATTTGCGAAGTTGGAAGAAAATGAAGAATTGCTTCGCATAAAAAAAGAGATTCAGTATTACCGGGAACAGCTAAATCAGTTGAACAAGGGGCTGGATATTTTATTCAACGAAGATGATGATGATGTACGCTGGGTTGAGGTTCCTCCGTCGGGTGATCTGATAAGTTTCCGGAGTGCCCCACTCTCCGTGGATGATTTTCTCGGGCCAATAGTTTATGAACAAATGAAAACTATTTTATTTACAAGTGCAACACTTGCACCCGGCAAAAAATTCGATTTTTTCGCACAGTCTATCGGCCTGGATGCATTCGAACAACAACGCCAGTCAACCACGTTGCTTGAATCACCGTTTCCGTATGATAAAAACTCACTGTTACTGGTACCGACAAATATTCCCGATCCTAATGCCACATCGTTTCAAAACACTATCAACAAAATAATACCGGACGCCATTGCAGCATCACGGGGACGTGCATTAATACTCTTTACCTCACACGGGATGCTCAGGACTACCTTTGAGGAGACGCGTGATGAGATAGAGGATATGGGATATGAATGCATTTCACAGAGTGAGTCATCCCGCGCAATAGCACTAGAGCGTTTTCGGAATGAGACGAACTCTGTTTTGTTCGGAACAGCATCATTCTGGGACGGAATTGACGTGGTCGGTGAAAGCTTAAGCCTTGTTATAATTGTACGGTTGCCATTCAGTGTACCGAACGATCCCATTGTTGAAGCACGCTCAAAACGTCTTGCCGAGGAAGGTAAAAATCCGTTTATGGAGTTTCAACTTCCGGTGGCGGCGATGCGCCTGCAGCAGGGTTTTGGCAGATTAATCCGTACTCATACCGATCGGGGTGTTGTCTTCTGTCTCGATAAGCGCCTGATCACAAAACAATATGGTAATTATATTCGGGAATCACTCCCACCCTGTGCTTTTACCAAAGCACCCATCGAAAATTGCATACAATCTATTAAAAAGTTCTTAGCTTAAATTTTAGTTTAAATATCTTTATGGTAATAAATTATTTTTCTCAAATCTATTCCATGAGGCAGTATTATGGCAAATCCGCAGATCATTATTGTACCTGAAATTCGCGATTTAGTAAGACGTGAACAGTGGGATGAATTACGGGATATTCTGGCTGAAATTCATGCAGCAGATATAGCTGAAATCATCCAAACGATTGATGATGATAATGAAAAAGTAAACGTTTTTAAAAATCTTGATGATGATAAAGCTGTAGAAGTTTTTGAACACATTGAAGGAGACGACCGCTCGGCAATCCTCCCGCTGCTTCCGAACCGTGAACAGAAAAATATCCTCAACGAGATGTCTCCTGATGAGCGAGCAGATTTCTTTGATGAAATAACTGCTGAAGAGGTTGACCAATATACCGGTTTATTGAACAAGGGAGCTAAAGAAGAAACCCGATTGCTCGCATCGTATCCGCCCGATTCTGCCGGCGGTATTATGACAACCGATTTTGTTACACTTTCGGAAGATATGACCGTTGCACAGGCTTTAAAACGTATTCGTGAAGATGCACCTGACGCAGAGCAGATATATTCATTATATGTTGTAAACAAACAGGATAAGCTCGTCGGCATTGTAACACTCAAGGATATCATTCTCGCTAATCCGAACCGGAAAATCGGCAGGATGATGGATCATAAAGTAATGTCGGTCAATGCAGAAAGTGACCAGGAAGAAGTTGCGAGCTTATTCAAGAAGTACGATCTTCACGCACTACCGGTGGTTGACCAATATGGAACCTTAATTGGTATCATTACATTCGACGATATAATCGACGTTATTGGTGAGGAAGACACCGAGGATATGTATCGCTTTGGCGGTGTTAAAGAAACAGAATTAACCTATTTTCAAACAAGTTCATCGAAATGGGCGCGGCAGCGTATAACCTGGCTGCTGCTTTTAGTTGTTACGGGATTCATTTCAGGTTTTATTCTCGAACGTTACGAGGAAGCACTAACAACCGTTGTCATGCTCGCATTCTTCATTCCGGTATTGATGGATTCCGGCGGTAATGCCGGTACACAGGCAGCAACCGTGATCGTTCGAGGACTTGCAACCGGCGAGATCGCCATGAATCAGGCATTGCGAGTACTCCGGAAAGAAGTAATAATCGCACTCATGGTAGGAGTTGCTTTAGCAATTCTCACTGCATTGCGTGCAGTCATTATGCACAGTGATTATTCACTTGCCATCACCGTTGCAATTGCAATGCTTGCCACTGTGACAATAGCAAAAATAGCCGGTGCGATGTTACCGATACTATTTAAAAAGCTCGGCTTTGATCCTGCAATTATGTCGGGTCCATTTATTACGACGATCGTAGATATATTTGCATTGATATTATACTTTGAACTGGCAAGGTTGTTTTTGGGAATAGCATAAAAAAAGGGCGGATTTTAATCCGCCCTTTATATTTTTCATCCCGACGTTTTGATTACGTCGTTACTTTTTCTTTCTCTTCTACCTCTTCTGCAGGTTCTGCTGCAACCTCATCGATCTCCTCCGGTCTCTCGGTCGGTGTCACAAGAATATTGCGATACCGTTTCAGGCCGGTACCCGTAGGTACCAGTTTACCGATGATGACATTTTCTTTAAGACCGTGCAGCCGGTCTATTTTCGATTCGATCGAAGCTTCGGTTAACACTTTTGTGGTCTCCTGGAACGATGCTGCAGAGATAAAGCTGTCAGTAGTGAGTGATGCCTGAGTAATTCCGAGCAACACCGGTTCTGATGTTGCCGGCTCTGCGTCGCGGTATTCGATAACTTTTTTCGATTTCTTTCGCAGATCGGTGTTTTTCTCACGAACCTTCTTCTTCTCAAGCAATTCACCGTTCTTAAATTTAGAATCACCCTTGCTCGTAACGACAACCATATTTGCAAGATTTTCATTTTCCTCATTGAGCAGGATTCGATCGACATGATCTCCTTCCAGGAATTTTGTATCGCCGGCATCAATGATTTTCACTTTCTGCATCATCTGCCGAACAATCACCTCGATATGCTTGTCGTTGATCTTAACACCCTGCATACGGTAGACTTCAAGGATTTCGTTTAAGAGATATTTCTGGAGACTACCGACACCGCTTATGCGGAGGATATCATGCGGATCAACAGCACCATCGGTCAGCGGTTCACCTGCAAACATATGATCACCCGGTTGCACAGTGAGGTGCTTTCCTATAGCTACATTATATTTCCGTTCATCTTTACCATCGTGACTGGCAACTATAACTTCACGCGAACCACGCTTTTGCTCACCGAATGATACAATGCCATCAATCTCACTGAGAATTGCAGGATCAAACGGACGCCGTGCCTCGAACAACTCGGTAACACGAGGCAAACCACCGGTAATATCACGAGTTTTACCGCTTTCACGAGGAATCTTCACAAGTGTCTGTCCTGCTTTCACATCATCTCCCTCTTCGACCACAATGTGTGATCGTGTCGGCAGAATATGTGTCGCGATTTCTTTGCCTTTTTTATCAACAATTTTGATTGAAGGACTTAGCGACCGGTCACGGCTTTCGGTTACAATTTTCTGAATGTAACCGGTTTGTTCATCCGGCTCTTCACGGTATGTGACATTTTCTTTGAGATCGGCATATTGTATTACACCGTCCTGCTCGGCAACAATGACGGCATTATACGGATCCCACTCGTACAACATTTGTCCGCGTTTTATTTCCTGGCCATCTTCTACGTGCAAGACAGCACCGTATGGAATTGAATATTTGGTAAGCTCGCGGTTATCCTGGTCGATAACTTTTACAACACCGTTCCGCCCGACTACTATTCTGTGTGATGACTCGTCTCCTTCTTGTTCGATTGCCCGCAGACTTTCGAGTTTAATATTACCATCGAAGCGGGTTGTCACCTGGGATTGTGCTGTAATCAAGCTTGCAGTACCACCGGTATGGAATGTACGGAGGGTAAGCTGTGTACCCGGCTCTCCGATGGATTGTGCCGCAATAACACCAACTGCTTCACCAACCTGGACAAGATCACCGGTCGTGAGATTACGTCCATAGCACTTCGCACATACACCACGCTTTGACTCACACGTAATAACCGAGCGAATCTCAACCTCTTCAATAGATGTTTCTGCAACACGATTTGCAAGGTCCTCATCGATCATTTCCCCGGCTTTGACTATAACCTCACGGGTAAGTGGGTCGACTATATCGTTAGCCGCAACACGACCAAGAATACGTTCGGATAACGGTTCCTTGATGTCTTCTCCTTCTTTCAGAGAACTCGTGGTAACTCCACGGATCGTTCCGCAATCCTGATCGGTAATAATTGCATCCTGTGCGACGTCGACAAGTCGGCGGGTAAGGTATCCCGCATCGGCTGTTTTCAATGCCGTATCGGCGAGACCTTTTCGTGCACCGTGTGTTGATATAAAGTACTCAAGAACCGACAACCCCTCACGGAAGTTTGCAATGATGGGGTTCTCAATTAACTCACCCGTTTGTCCGGTCAAACTCTTTTGAGGTTTTGCCATCAAGCCGCGCATACCGGCAAGCTGACGCACCTGTTCTTTTGAACCACGAGCACCGGAATCGATCATCATGTATAGTGAATTAAATCCTTCACGGTTATTTTGCAAGGAATTAAACAGCCGCTCCGCAACACGGTTTGTTGCACGTGTCCAGATATCGATAACTTTGTTATAGCGCTCACCCGAGGTGATAAATCCACGCCGGTATTGCTTTTCAATTTTGTCGACATCTTTTTGTGCCTTATCGATAATTTGTTCTTTTTCTGCCGGCACAAGGGCGTCGGCAATACTGACCGATAATCCACCCTTTCCTGCGTAGCCGAATCCGAGATCTTTCAAGTCATCAAGAAATTGTGCGGTTTTCAGGTTTCCGACTTTCCGGAATACAGACAAGATCAACGTTACAAGTCGTTTTTTGTTTAACAGTTCATTAACAAAACTGACACCTTCGGGGACAATCTGATTGAAGAGTACCCGGCCAGTTGTAGTATCAATCAACTCACCGTTCACCCGGACTTTAATCTTTGAATGTAGCCCCAGACGGAAGTTATTGTATGCAACAATTGCTTCACCCGGCGATGCAAATATTTTACCTTCACCGAGTTCACCGTCTTTCGATTTTGTCAGGTAATAGCATCCCAGAACGATATCCTGACTCGGCACAACAATCGGATTTCCATTAGCAGGTGATAAAATGTTATGGCTCGAAAGCATAAGTATCCGTGCTTCGAGTTGGGCTTCGTAACTTAACGGTACATGTACCGCCATCTGGTCACCGTCGAAGTCTGCGTTAAATGCAGCACATACAAGCGGATGAATCCGGATAGCTTTACCTTCTACAAGAACCGGTTGAAATGCCTGAATACCGAGACGGTGCAATGTCGGTGCACGGTTAAGCAGCACCGGATATCCGTCAATGATATGTTCGAGAATATCCCAGACCTCCGGTCCTTTCTTCGTCACAATTTTCTTTGCACTCTTAACGGTTTTCACAATACCGCGCTCAATGAGCTTACGAATGATATACGGCTGAAAGAGTTCAACAGCCATGTCTTTCGGTAAACCGCATTCGTGCAATTTCAACTCGGGTCCGACTACAATAACCGAACGGCCCGAATAATCGACACGTTTACCGAGCAAGTTCTGCCGGAATCGTCCTTGTTTTCCTTTCAGCATATCTGAAAGCGATTTTAATGCACGGTTATTATCGCTCAGGACTGCGTTTGCCCGCCGGGAGTTATCAAACAATGAGTCGACCGACTCCTGCAGCATTCGCTTCTCGTTCCGGAGTATAACTTCCGGAGCTTTAATATCTATTAATCGCTTGAGCCGGTTATTCCGGATTATCACTCTCCGGTAAAGGTCATTGAGATCGCTCGTTGCAAACCGGCCGCCTTCGAGTGGTACAAGCGGTCTGAGTTCCGGCGGAATCACCGGAATAACATCCATTACCATCCATTCAGGTTTATTTGGAGGAGAATCCTCACGCAGACGGAATGCCTCTACAACACGCAATCGCTTTAATAATTCTAATTTTTTCTGAGGCGACGTTTCTTCTTTGGCCCTCGCCCGCAGCTCGGCACTTAATGTTTCAATATCAACATCCCGCAACAACATCTTAACCGCCTCACCGCCAATCCGGGCTACAAACTTTCTTTTATCGGAATCATCAAGCTCCTGGTTACCTTCCGGTAATGATGACAGGATCTCGAAATATTGTTCTTCTGTTAAGAGGTCTTTCGGCTGTAAACCGGTTGTACCCGGATTGATAACAACGTATGATTCATAATAAATTATCTTTTCGAGGTCTTTTGTTGTGATACCGAGGAGATAACTTATTTTTGACGGCTGTGATTTAAAATACCAAATATGCACAATTGGTGCTGCAAGGCCAATGTGCCCCATTCGTTCACGGCGCACGCTTTTCTGGGTTACTTCTACACCGCACCTGTCGCAGATAATTCCTTTATACCGAATACGTTTATATTTGCCGCAATGGCATTCCCAATCTCGAACCGGTCCGAATATTTTTTCACAAAACAGACCATCTTTCTCCGGACGAAATGAGCGGTAATTAATTGTCTCCGGTTTTGTGACTTCACCGTGCGATCTATTCAGGATCAAATCCGGTGACGCAAGCGATATTGCGATTTGCTTTATATTTTTCTTCATAACTTCTCGTGTTGTAAAAGGCATTGATACCCTCCAAAAAAATCTTTATGATTAACCGTTACACTGTGTATTAGGGCATCGCTATTTATTCGATTCTCACATCGAGCCCCAGACCTTGCAGCTCCCGAACTAATACATTAAATGATTCGGGGACATTTGGTTCAGGCAGGTTTTCACCTTTAACAATAGCTTCGTAGACTTTTGCTCTACCCTGCACATCATCACTTTTAACGGTCAGTATTTCTTGCAGTGTGTGTGCAGCACCGTATCCTTCGAGCGCCCATACCTCCATTTCTCCGAACCGCTGCCCGCCGAACTGAGCTTTTCCACCGAGCGGCTGCTGAGTAATGAGTGAATACGGTCCTATTGAGCGAGCGTGGATCTTATCGTCAACCAGGTGCGATAATTTCATCATATAGATGTAGCCTACCGTAACCGGTTGATCGAACTGCTCGCCTGTTCGTCCATCATATAAAATACTCCGGCCGTCTTCAGGCAAACCGGCTTTTCTCAATTCCTCTTGCACCAGTTCCCAATTTGCACCGTCAAATATAGGTGACGCATATTTTGTCCCCAACTTTTTACCTGCCCATCCTAATGCAGTTTCGAGTAGCTGCCCGAGATTCATTCGTGACGGAACACCAAGCGGATTCAATACTATATCGACCGGCGTACCATCGGGTAAGAATGGCATATCTTCCATCGGAACAACATTCGCAATAACACCCTTGTTACCATGTCGTCCCGCCATCTTATCACCGATTGATAGTTTTCGTTTCTTTGCGACATATACTTTCGCAAGCTGCACAATACCCGGCGGCAGTTCGTCGCCGAGTTGTACTTTTTGCTTTTCACGCCGGTATATATCTTCTATCTCGTCGACTTTAAACAGATAGCTCTCATAAATACGACCGATAATCTTATTTTTGCGGTTATCATCAATCCATTCGGACTCGAAATCAAGATCGGTCAATTTATCGAGCGTTTGGAATGTATCTTCCTTGAGCTGTGTATTCGCCCGAATGACTACCTGCCCATCTTTATCCCGGATACCGGCTGACTTTTCACCATTTAATAAAATATCAAGCTTTTCACCAAGTTTTTGTTCAAGTTCTTTTAATTCTTTGCGGCGTTGTCTATCAAACGCATCGACCTTGCGTTTATCCTCTTTTTTGGATTCGGTATCCTTTTTCTTCCGGCTGAAGAGTTTTGTACCGATGACCACACCACGCAATCCCGGCGGCGCTTTCAGTGATGCATCCTTTACATCGCCCGCTTTATCACCGAATATTGCCTTCAACAGCTTCTCTTCAGGTGTGGGATCCGTTTCTCCTTTCGGGGTGATTTTGCCGATGAGTATGTCGCCTTCGCGAACTTCTGAGCCGACCCGGATAATACCATTTTCATCAAGATTTTGTGTCGCTTCTTCACTTACATTTGGTATCTCCCGCGTTAACTCTTCCTCACCGCGCTTCGTATCACGCACCTGGAGTTCAAATTCTTCGATATGTACCGATGTGTAAACATCCTCGGTAACAACACGCTCGCTTATAATGATCGCATCTTCGAAGTTGTAACCGCGCCAGGGCATGAAGGCCACAAGTACATTCCGGCCAAGCGCAAGCTCGCCGTTGTCCGTTGAACTTCCGTCAGCAAGTACATCACCGCGTTTCACTTTCTGTCCGGTTGTTACAATCGGACGCTGGTTCACCGCAGTATCCTGATTGGTCCGGAAGAATTTTTTGAACTGATATTCTACCCGTTTTTTATCGTCAAAGCTGACGAGTGCTTCCTGTGAATTTTCGTTAACATCGTAATTCACAATAATTGAATCTGCACTCACATACTCGACGGTACCATTCGCCTCGGCAAGTATCATTGTCCGGGAATCGCGTGCTACTTTTGATTCAAATCCCGTACCGACAATAGGTGCTTTCGGACGAAGGAGCGGCACTGCCTGACGCTGCATGTTCGAGCCCATCAATGCACGGTTAGCGTCATCGTGCTCGAGGAACGGGATCAATGCAGCCGCAGCACTCATCAACTGCTCCGGAGCAACGTCCATATATTCTGTTTCTTCGGGACTTATAATCGGGTAGTCGTCCATATACCGGGCATTCAATCGCTCGGCCTGGAATTTTCCGTTATCGTCGATAGGTGAGTTGGCCTGTGCTATCTTAAAGATATCCTCGCGGTCTGCGGTCAGATATTCTATATCGGTGCTTGCCTTACCGTTCTCGACTTTTCTATATGGTGTTTCTATAAAACCGAAGTTGTTGATGCGTGAATATACCGATAAGGAAGAAATCAAACCAATATTCGGTCCTTCGGGTGTTTCAATAGGGCAGAGACGGCCGTAGTGTGTATAGTGAACGTCACGAACCTCAAAACCTGCTGTTTCGCGTGTTAATCCGCCCGGTCCGAGAGCACTGACTCTACGCTTGTGGGTTAATTCAGCAAGCGGGTTGGTTTGATCCATAAACTGCGATAGCTGGTTCGTACCGAAGAAAGCATTCACCACACTTGATATCGTTCGGGCATTGACAAGATCCTGCGGTGTTATTGTATCATTACTTCGCAGATTCATTCGTTCACGGATTGTTCGCGCCATTCTCGATAGGCCGACATTAAACTGCTGGGCAAGCTGCTCACCGACGGTCCGGACCCGCCTGTTTCCAAGGTGATCCATATCGTCGACATCTTTTTTACCCTGCTGCAAGTCGATTAGATACTTAATAATGAGAATGATATCATCCTTGGTCAGCGTGGTAGTTTCAAGTGGTACCTCAAGACCCAGCTTCTGATTAAGCCGGTGTCTCCCGACATCACCGATATCGTATCGTTTCGGGTTAAAGAACAATCGGTCGATCAGATTCTTTGCAGTATCAAGGTCGGGTGCTTCACCGGACCGGAGTTGCCGGTAAATAGTTTCCAACGCATCTTCTTCAGTACGCGCAAGATCCCGTTGAATTGTATTCGCAATCACCGAACCGCCTGTCTGGTTGTCGCTCTTCAATAAATGAATCTTTTTGACATTCGACTTCTTAATCTGCTTGATGTTATCATCGGTTAACACCGAGTCTTTGCTGAGAAATATCTCGCCGGTTTTCGTATCGACGACATCGCTGCATATCGTCCGGTCGACATACTCCGAGAGATCTGATTTTTTCACATCGACCTCTTCCACGAGATTAAACAACGAAAGCAATTCATCGTCGGATGAATAGCCGAGTGCACGCAATAACGTCGTTACCGGAAACTTTTTCTTCCGGTCGATATACGCATACATCACATTATTTATATCGGTTGCAAATTCAACCCACGAACCGCGCAGCGGAATTATTCGCGCTGAATATATAGGAGTACCGTTCGGATGTTTTGACTGGCTGAAAAACACACCCGGTGATCGGCGCAACTGGCTGACAACAACCCGCTCGGCACCGTTGTAAATAAAAGTACCGCGGTCGGTCATCAGCGGCAGATTTCCGAGATATACTTCCTGTTCGATTGTATCGGAATATCCTTCACCGTTTTCCTCCTTTACCGAGAGCCGCATTTTTGCCTTTAGCGGGGCCGCATAGGTCAATCCCCGCTCCTGGCACTCGGTAACAGAGTACTTGGGCTGCTCGATGTGATACTCTACAAATTCTAACAAGTAGTTCTCACGAGCATCCATAATTGGGAAGTTCATCTCAAAAACCGCCTGCAATCCGGTTTTCTTGCGATTTTTGGGTTGTACCTTCGCTTGCATGAATGATTCAAACGAATCAAGCTGCACTGAAAGTAGATCGGGTGATTCGAGGATTTTCGGAATCCTCGAAAACGAAATTCGTCCGTTGGTCATAGCTTGGTTTTTCAAGAGCACCACCTCTTCATTTTAACAGTGGATAATAACAAACTTATTCTAAACTGATGTGTAACCTCGTTGAGGAAACCACGCACCGGTTGGATAAGGTTCATGGGATTTTTTTCACTTATGGATAAGATATATCGTACCATACCCGCTGTAGACAGTTGATAGTAGGGTATGTACATTCTGCGATTATAAATTTTCTTTTCCACTCCCTGCTGGTACGTTGGCAAAGGATTATTTAGTTGAAGCCAACATCTCTTCCTTTAAATACATAAAGCCGGCAGGTAAACGGGTATACCGCAACCCACCGACTCTGTACAATTAACAAGAATTTACTTATTTCAGTTCTACTTCTGCGCCTGCTTCTTCGAGTTCCTTCTGAAGTTTTTCGGCGTCTTCTTTTGAAATCTGTTCTTTTATCGCTTTCGGTGCACCGTCGACTAGGTCTTTTGCTTCTTTCAAACCGAGACCGGTTGCGGCGCGTACGACTTTTATAACGTTGATCTTCTGTGTTCCTGCAGATTTGAGAACAACATCAAACTCAGTTTTTTCTTCGGTAGCGGCTTCCCCGGCTGCAGGACCTGCTGCTGCGGCAACAGGGGCCGCTGCTGTTACACCGAATTTCTCTTCCAGAGCTGTTTTTAATTCTGCAGCTTCCAACAGAGTAAGTTTTTCAATTTTTTCAACAATTTCCTGAACTGCTGACATGGTAACTCTCCTTATTCTAAAAAAATTTATTCAGATTTAGTTTTTTCGATTGCTTCGACAAGTCCGACTATCTGGCGCATAACCTCATTCAATACACCGACGACACCGCTTACCGGTGCGGTCAAACTGCCCATAATACTGGCAATAGATTCATCGTGAGATGGAAGCGATGCCAGTTCATCAAACTTCGACGAATCATACACATCCGTTCCGATTACACACGCTTTAACAGAAAGCTTTTTCGTGTCGTCCCGGAATTTTTTAATCACCTTTGCCGGTGTAACGGGATCATCATATCCGAACGCTACCCCGGTAGGGCCGTCTAAATGTTCATCGAGTTTGTCGTACTCGGCCACCTGCTGTAATGCCCGCTTAACCAATGTATTTTTGACCACCCGGTATTCAACGCCCGCCTTTCGAAATTCCGACCGAAGATTTGTGGCTTCGGCAACGGTAATACCGGTGAAATCGGTGAAATACATTCCTTGTGCGCGAGATATCTTGTCGGCAACCTCGGCTACGATTTTTTCTTTCTCTGATCTTTTCATCGATCACCTTTATTTTTCACCAACATGTGTTTCGCTTTGAGGAGAAGCTCCTTCCTCTCTGCCAGATGCAGATGAAAGGCAACAAAGCATTTGTTATTTTATTGGTGAGTGCGTAATAGACTTTTATGAAACTTATTAATTGTTTTTTAATCAATGAGCGAAGCGAATAAATTATGCCGCAGCGCTTACATTTGATCTGTCAATCTTTATACCAGGCCCCATTGTTGACGACAATGCAACACCTTTAATATATTGCCCTTTTGATGTCGGGGGTTTTAAGCGTTGGATTGTACTGATAAAGGCCTTGACATTTTCTTCAAGCTGCTTGTTTTCAAAATTTGCTTTTCCGACTGTTGCATGAACAACACCTGCCTTATCAACACGAAACTCTATTTTACCGGCTTTAACTTCTTTCACTGCATCGGCAATATCATTGGTGACGGTTCCGCTCTTTGGATTCGGCATCAAACCACGCGGTCCGAGAATTTTCCCGAGCTTTCCAACCTCACCCATCAAATCCGGTGTTGCGATTACAACATCGACATCGGTCCATCCTTCTTTAATCTTTCCTATATACTCTTCAAGTCCGACATGGTCTGCGCCTGCATCTTTTGCCTCCTGATCTTTTGGAGGTTTCGCAAGCACGAGTACCCGGACCTCTTTTCCGGTTCCGTGTGGAAGTGTTACAGTGCCACGAACCATTTGATCGGCTTTTTTAGGATCGACACCGAGCCGAATAGCGATATCAATTGATTCATTAAATTTCGCTTGGGCGGTTTTTTTCACCAAATCGATCGCTTCATTCAGAGAATATGCTTTCTGTGGCTCGATTTTTTTGGCCGCCTCGTTATAACGTTTTCCGTGTTTCATTGTTTACACCCAATAATAAAAATTCTTAACTATTGTATTAACCTTCAACGGTAATGCCCATACTCCGGGCAGTGCCGGCAACCATCGACATTGCGGCTTCGATATCATTTGCATTTAAGTCGGGCATCTTCATCTCTGCGATCTCCTTCACCTGACTGCTGGAGACTTTACCAACCTTCGCACGGTTTGGCTCTCCGGAAGCCTTTTCAAGCTTTGCAGCACGTAGCAATAAGGCCGATGCAGGAGGTGTTTTAGTAATAAAGGTAAATGATTTATCCTGGTACACTGTAATCACGACCGGGATAAGCAGTCCACCCTTATCTTGCGTCCGTGCATTAAATGCTTTACAAAATTCCATAATATTTATACCCTTCTGACCGAGGGCAGGTCCGACGGGAGGTGCCGGGGTTGCTTGTCCGGCGGGAATCTGTAGCTTAATCATTCCGGTAATTTTTTTTGCCATTACTTTCCCTGTTATTTCACTAAGTATTTAATAATTTTATTTTTCTGCTTCGATCTGATCAAAGTCAAGTTCAACCGGTGTTTTCCGCCCGAAAATACTTACCATGAGCTTGACCTTCATCTTTTCTTCATTCACTTCCTGAACAATTCCTGTAAAACTTGTAAACGGCCCGTCAATAACTTTCACCGGCTCGCCCACGTGAAATGGAGTTTTAATAAGCTCCGAATCTCGTCGGTCTTCCATCCGGCCTATTAATCGCTGCACTTCATCTGGCCGCAGCGGGACGGGAGTGTTTTTCGGCCCGATAAACCCCATTACTGACGGAGTTTCGAGTATAAAATGTGTTGTTTCTTTATCGAGAGCGGCTTCAACGAGGATATACCCCGGAAAGTAAGTCTTCGTCTTACTCTTTTTCTTGCCGTCCTTTATAGTGAACACTTTTTCTGAAGGCACCAACACTTTGACGATCCGGTCTTCGAGGCCGGCCTCTTTCACCTCTTTCTCGATATAAGCCTTCACTTTTTGTTCGTGTCCAGAATATGTACGGACGACATACCATTTTGTTTCCAAGACTACAACACCTCTTACAATCAGTTATTAAATTAAAATATACCGCTCACGATCGTACTTATTATACGATCAACAACATACACAAACGCTGCCAGAATCAGGCAAGCAATTATAACGATGCCCGTCGATTCACGCAGCTCTTCTTTCTTTGGCCACGTGACTTTTTTCATCTCTTTAACGACATCATTAACAAAATTTACAATTTTATCTTTCATAACACTCTCACGAATATAAAAAACCGCATCCCGCCGGGATTTTCCCGAACACATAATGCGATTATCGAATATGCATACTTACCTATCTTTTAACTTCAATACCAGCACGGGTGGCAGGACTTGAACCCGCAGCCTACGGTTTTGGAGACCGCCGCTCTACCAAGTTGAGCTACACCCGTAAACCAAATGTTATTTTATCAGCGCGTTTCTTTGTGGGGAGTATGCTTATTGCAAAAGCGACAATACTTTTTATACTCGACCCGGCCGGATTGCTTCCGTTTATTTTTTGAAGTCGTATAATTACGGCGCTTGCATTCTGTACATTCTAATATAATATTATCTCTCACTGTATTTATCTCCGGAGCTTTTAGCTATTGTATCTGCAATTATCGTAACGTGAGCTCACGACCGGGATTGAACCGGTGACCTCGTCCTTACCAAGGACGTGCTCTACCAACTGAGCTACGTGAGCGGCCAACTCTACTGAGCGGGGGATCCGGACTCTGTCGGGAAACCCGCGTCCAACTCACTCGAGCGGGAGATCCCGACGTTGTCGGTAAACCCGCGCCCACTGAGCTTGAGCGGGAGACGGGATTCGAACCCGCGACCAACAGCTTGGAAGGCTGTGACTCTGCCAACTGAGTTACTCCCGCTTCTGTAATTTAGAGTTACAAATATTATAAAAGTATAACACCTCACACCTTGTAACTCAAAATCCACGATGCCATCTTGTGGGCAGGGAAGGATTCGAACCTCCGAAGGCCGTAGGCCGACAGATTTACAGTCTGTTGCGTTTGACCGCTTCGCTACCTGCCCATCCTAATATTAGTTATTCGTTAATGGTTAATTGTTCTTTGTTCTTTGTTCGTTCCTCGAATCGAAAAGTTCAACTGTAAGGAACAATTAACCAATAACTATTGACCATTAACCAACCCGAGAGCTGGCGAAGGGAATTACCGATCACTTGCTTCGCAAGTGCTCGATGATTCCTGAGTAATCGCCATGCAAATTCTCAGAGCTGGCGAAGGGAATTGAACCCCCAACCTGCTGATTACAAATCAGCTGCTCTACCATTGAGCTACGCCAGCGTTCGTTGTTATATGTCTGCCTGACATCCTCATTCAGGCACGTCTGTGCGCAGACGTGAACTCATTGCCACCGCACACCACAATATATGTAGGGATTATCGAAATGATGATTTGGATGTCGGGCGCCCTATATTTCACTTTAAAGTCAAGCTATGTAATATAGCATTTTTTCGGAAAAAGTCAACAGTATGGCCGGGATTCCACTAAAATTTCACATACTATTTACCGGTAGTTATCAGATTTACAATATACACAAATTTTTACACAAAATCACTACATTTCAAAGGTTTTCACTTCTTCCATTATCTTAATAAACAATTTCCTCACAGCGGCCACACGCTCACGAAAATACGTTATCGGCTCCTCTGGAATCTGTAACATCTTTTTTAAAACTTCCTGTTCCCCAACCCCCGATGGGACAAGATTAGACGGCTCTTCCATATAGATACGATTAAAATACTCAAGTCGCCGAAAATCTTCATATGCTTGACTCAAAAACTCTGCATCCTCAGTACCAATCACATGCAGATGGTGAAGTTTAGGAAGTAATTTTCTGGTAGATGTACTTCGGAATGATTTATCTTTATTTCCATAGTAAAGCTGTAGTGCCTGAACCAAAAATTCGATATCCATAATCCCCCCCACACCGGTCTTAAAATTGATATAATCCTGTCTATTCATTCTGGATCTGCTCTCTGTTCGATATCGCATCTTTTCTATCTCTTCAGCCCAGCCCGAAGGTAATGGTTGGTTATACACATAATTGTCTATAGTATTCTCGAGACGATCTATCAATCCCGATTCCCCCGCAATCATTTTTGCACGAACAAGGGATTGACGCTCCCAGAACGAGGCACGCTGCTCAAGATACTCACGATAGCTATCGACATCTACACCAAGGGGTGCACTTTCACCTTCAGGCCGTAAACGCATATCAACTTCAAAGGGAATAGTTCCTTCACTGGACGACGCACAGCTTTGTATCAACTCCCGCGCGACTTTTTCTGCTAATGCCGCATCGAAACCCTCGCGAACTTCAAAGAAAATTATCAAATCAAGATCTGCTCCGGGTCCAAGTTCATCACCACTCAATTTACCAAGTGACATTATTGCAATCGGGGGATTTTCTATTCTGTTCTTTCTACAGATTTCTTGCAATGCTATCTTAACTTTTGTCACAGCAATATGAGAAAGCGTGCGATGCACTTCATCCAAAGTACATACACCGTTAATATATCTCAGGTGTATTACAAGATTAAGAAAACGATACGTCAGGTTGTTTATACCGGAATCAAGTATATCGCCGACTTCCAGAATCTCCCGGGCATTACTAAATAATAATTCGATATCCCCCGGATACTTCGCAAGCTGGAATGAAAATTTATTGCTAAAACCACATAAGGAAATCAGTGCATTGCGAAGTGCATCGTTCTGAAGCATAAGATACAATGAACGGGGATGTGGATATTCCCGGGCAATTGCCAAGAAATTAGACAGGGCGCGGTCGGGATTAACGGTGGCACTAAAACTATCAAGCAAAGACGGCGCAATCCCTCGAAAAATTTCTTTTGTCTGTACATCGTGTTCCCCTATTCCAACAGATGTGATTCCGAATGCAAGTTGATTCAATAACTCCTGTGCACTTTTTTCATTTGTAAACCCGAAACCTTTTAGATCACCATACCGGTCATCTGTGATAACCGTTTCACTCTCTTCCTCTTGAGCGTGGTCACCGAACACACCATTAAAAATAGTAATTACCTCCATACGTTTGGCCTCAAGTTCCTCCTCAAAATCGTTTACCGATTGATACCCCAGCAGCCGGGCAAATTGTGTGCGTTCTCCAACTTCTTCGGGTATGGAATGTGTCTGGATATTTTCATCGAGTTGGACCTGATGTTCGATATTACGAAAGAAAATATATGCATTGCGAAGTGTATCGCGTTCCTGCCGACTCAATAATTCCTGTTCGAAGAGAAGTTCAATAGCTTTGAGTGTAGATGCATTACGGACGTGTATATTCTTTCCCCCATTTACAAGCTGAAGCGCCTGCACGATAAATTCGATATCACGAATACCTCCCCGGCAGAGTTTTATATTGTTTGGACCATCCAGCCGGCCCTCGATTCGTTCCTTCATACGGGCAATAGTCTTGTGAGGTGAATGAAAAAATGTCGCGGGATATATAAATGGCTGAAGTGTCTTGATAAAATAATCTCCCTTTTCAATATTACCGGCAATCGGCCGTGCTTTTATCAACATCTGTCGTTCCCACAATTCACCCCTGGTCTCATAATAGGTTATACATCCTTGAAAAGATCGAACAAGAGGCCCGGCGTCCCCATCGGGCCGAAGACGGGCATCAACTCTGTAGAGCGATCCTTCTTTCGAATATTCGGTCATATATGCGATCCACCTGTCAGCCACGGAACTGAAAAAATCCACAGCAAGTACTTCTCTTCCCTCTTGTGTTGTAAATATCGTATCTTCATCGACAACAAACATCACATCAACATCAGAACTATAATTAAGTTCGGATCCTCCAAGTTTGCCAAGTCCGATTATCACAACATGAGCTTGAGGAGATCCTTTATATTTTTGTGTTGTTTCCTCCATTGCTATATCCAAAACAACTGAAGCTATTGCATCGGCAAAATCGCTTATCTCTTTGACGATAACTTCAAAGGAATCCTGTTGCAGTATATCCCGTACACCGATCCGGAGAATTTCTCTGCGATATGCTCGTCTGATGGCATTGAGCTGTGACTCGCGTTTTTCGAATAATCCAGCTTGCTTCTTCAAATCACCGATATAATCATCACGCGTTTTCGTTATTGACAACACCTCTGTTGTAGTCAACCAGCGAAACAACTCAGGATCTCTTACGATTATATCCGAAAGATATTGTGAACGGCAGGCAATTTTTACCGCTAAATCCATCAAGACCGGATAGCGAATCAGGTCGCGAATGAACGAGATACCAAAGGAAGACTCGGCCATCCGGTTGATATTTAATAATGCTTTTTCGGGTGCCGATGCATTGGCTATTGCGCTCTGTACAGCATTGTGAAGTTCCTCTGCAGTGTATGGCCGCCCCTGATCATCAAACGACCCTAACAGCGGCTCAATTAAAGTACGTATTAAATCTTTTTCTTTCATAGAGTTAGGTAAAATCCGGAAACGTATATCACCAATTGTCAACTAATAAGTATACGAAAAAAGGGGGCAAAATCAACGTGTTGCAATTCCAATGCTATTCTTCTATATTTTATCATTCCGAAAATAAACAAAATATCCATTAACTTTATTAAGGAACCGATCCAATGGTCAAACTCATTGCGTTATATAAGAAACCTTCCGATACACAGGCGTTCGACGAGCATTACAAGAACAAACACACCCCCCTTGTACAGAAAATGCCGGGCTTGAAAAAACTGGAGGTATCGAAAATAACGAGCGCAATCGGCGGTGAAGCTAAGTTTTATCTTCTTGCCGAAATGTATTTTGATGATGAAGATGCCCTGAATGCCGCAATGGCATCGCCGGAGGGCAAAGCAGCCGGAAAAGATCTAATGGACTTTGCCGGAGACATTGTACAAATGATGGTTGGCGAGGTTGTAGAAAATGGGTAATTCAAAGTATAGCGGTAAAGCACCTGAAGAACTCGAACTTAACCATCTAATTTATACTAAAGAAAACAGGGTTGCAACTGTTACCATAAATCGTCCCGAATCCCATAATGCACTTAATTTCGAAACCGTTCGTGAACTGCATCGTGTATTTGAAGATGTCACCTGGGATGATGATATCGCGGTGATGGTTCTCACCGGTGCCGGTGAAAAAGCGTTTTGTACCGGTGCCGACATTAAACAATGGCACGATGAATTCATGACCCATCCCGGCGATTTTTATAAATGGATGGGAGCATTCATTGAAATGCACGACCGGTTACGAAATATCGGAAAACCAACCGTCGCACGGCTAAACGGTATCGTTGTAGGTGGCGGCAATGAACTTAATATAGCCTGCGATCTTGCTATCGCAGCCGATGATATATATATACGCCAGGTCGGGCCTGCACGCGGAAGCGTTCCGGCTGCAGGTGCAACACAATGGCTCCCGTTGATCGTCGGTGACAGACGCGCCCGCGAGATTTTATTGCTCTGTGATGAGATCCCGGCTGAAAAAGCACTCGAATGGGGTCTGGTAAACAGAATCATTCCCCGTGGCAGATTAGATGATGCGGTGCAGGAAGTAACCGAAAAGTTGATAAATAAATTACCCGAGGTTACCAGGTACACCAAACAACAACTAAACTTATGGCGGGATCTGTCGTGGGGTATCTCAATTGGCCATGCCCGTGACTGGTTAACGGTACACACTTCAGCGCCGGAGATTTTTGAAGGGATAGATTCTTTTAAAAATAAAAAGCCGATTGATTATGAAAAAGTCAGACAAGGATTACTCACACAATGTGCATCGTGTCGGGCCACAATGCCCGTCCGGTATAAATATTGTGGCGAATGCGGTAAGGAGCTTGCGTAAACTATTCTTACTCATTGCAGTTATTGTTCTCTCTGCTCAGGTATCGATGAGTGATTTCCCTGAAGACAGATTGAATGTAATCTTCTATCAGTTCTTAGAAGAATCAGACGATGTTTACATGGAAATAATACCGGGCGAGCGTTTCCGGCTGCCACTCATACGCGGCTATCAGGTACGTGTTGAACTCGATAAAATTGAGATCATTGCACTCACCGATCGTGAAGTAGTTGAACCGGACGGATATATTATGCCGAGTGGCCACGTAGCGCAGGGTTATAATCTGGGGAGATTATCAACCCTTGAATATGAGGTGCTTATTCATTTCGATCATCAAACTGACAGATACTTTGTTTCTTTACGAAATGACTCAATACGTGTATCACCTTTCAGGGAAGAGTTTTCAAACATTGTCATTCCATGAATCAGATGTTTTTCAAGCTGACGTCATTAAAGAGATGCCTGCTACTTAATTTTTCACCTATTGCGGAGGAACATCCTTATGGACTATAAAACCATTCTTGTCACCACAAATGAGAAGGGTTTTGCAACAGTTCAACTTAACAGACCACAGGTTTTAAATGCCCTCAATCGTGAGGTTATGGATGAACTTGTAAGAGCACTTGAGTCGCTTGATCAGGATGACTCAATCAAATGCATGATCATCACCGGTAATGAAAAAGCATTCGCAGCGGGTGCAGATATTAAAGAGATGGCAGATGCAACAGCGGTGGATATGCTCGTTCGTGACCAGCTCTCAAAATGGGATCGCATTAGAAAAATTAAAAAACCACTCATTGCCGCAGTTTCAGGATTTGCGCTTGGCGGAGGTTGCGAGCTCACGATGCTCTGCGATATAATCATTGCCTCGGAAACCGCTACATTCGGCCAACCCGAAATCAACATCGGAGTAATGCCCGGCGCAGGCGGAACTCAGCGCCTGACACGCGCAGTGGGTAAATACCGTGCGATGGAAATGGTACTGACCGGCAATTTTATTAAAGCGGAAGAAGCACACCAGGCCGGCCTTGTAAACAAAATAGTTCCGGTTGAAATGCTTTTACATGAAGCCGAGGAGATGGCCGCTTTGATTGCATCGAAACCACCGGTTGCATTAAAGATGGCAAAAGAATCAATTCTCAAAGCATTCGATACCACCATAGAAACGGGACTTGAATTCGAACGAAAAAATTTCTACCTCCTCTTCTCTACTGAAGACCAGCAGGAAGGTATGCACGCATTCGTAGAAAAACGAAAACCGAAATGGAAGGGTAAGTAGTAATCTGCATGGCGAATACCGTTCTTACTCCGGATCAAGAAATCAACTTCCCTGATTTTACCATTCTTCGAGCGTCTGCAGGATCGGGAAAAACACGCGCCCTCGCCCACCGCTATATGCAATTTCTGATGTCGGATAGAATACGTCCGAACGCACTGACCAATATCCTCGCAATCACATTTTCGAATAACGCAGCGCGGGAAATGAAGGATCGCATCCTTTTATGGTTAAAAAAAATATACTTCGGAGATGAAGAACATCTTATGATAATGAGTTACCTGCTCAATACCGACAGGGAAGTTATTCGGGAACGTGCCGGTTATTTGATCGACCATATACTTGAAAATTATTCGGATTTTCAGGTGCGGACAATCGACAGCTTTATGGCTTCAATCTTTCGGTCATCTGCTCTTGAATTCGGTAAAAACCCCAACACAGAAATAGTACTCGAAAAAGAACGATTGATCGATTATTCTTTTGAATTATTTTTTCGCAAGATCACATCCAATTCACCTGACACAAAGATCATAGAAGAGATAATTAACAGTATTCTTGCCCGCAAAGGCAGAGACACCAAATATCTTTGGAATCCAACCGATGAAATTGTCTCAGTATTTAAAAAACTTTACACAAAGCTCGCATCACTTCCACAAAGAAGCAAGGTTGAGAATTACTCTCGGGAAATAACTGCCACATTTGAAGCAATCAAAGAGCACATAAAAAAAATTGACACCTTCATAATTGAACATGGATTAGAATACAGCGGTCATGCACATTTCCACAATGCCCTGGAGGCAGCGGCTACAAATAATATCGATTATGCCATCGGAAGAAAACATAAGGCGAATCTCATTAGAAAAGATGCGGCGAGCAAACAAGTCTTTGATCAATTAACCTTT
>SL_3KL_010_SEDDRAFT_10000805_pt1 | contig 27430 bp, 23 predicted proteins | sample SodLakKL_010_SED_2_FD_10381 | JGI IMG/M metagenome (IMG submission 10381) | reverse complement strand
CCTCTTTTGCTGATCTCTAATCGACTCTATGGTATTGTAGCAAAGGATAGGGGAGTTGTCAAAGGTTAATTTCACAATATATTTAAGTAAACCTTGAAAATAAATTGACAATCACTTCAGTATTAACCGGGACTTGTGAATATGACGAGTATACAGGTTCGTAGATATATTATTCTTAAATGTCATGGAGAACTGCCAAATATTATAGATAAAATCATAAAAGGCTGTCCGGCATTATTAAATCACTCAATAAAAGGAATCACGGTTATCATAAAGATGTTCAAAAGTATTTAAACACTGCAATCCAATAAAGGTTATCTGCGTAATATCCACGTATGAAAAGGGGCCGGATAAAATGTCCAGCCCCTTATAAGGTTTTTATAAATGGAGCCGACGAAGGGACTCGAACCCCCAGCCTGCTGATTACAAATCAGCTGCTCTTCCGTTGAGCTACGTCGGCGAATTTTGCACTCAAACAAGCATGTAATAGTATAGCTTATTTAATAAAACACGTCAACATATCTGAGCAAACACACATATCTGAGCAGGAATTCCAGGTAGATCACTCGAAGATTCTTAGCAGAAAAACCAGGTAATATAGTTTTACGGTCTTGTATAATAAAGGTACTACAGTGAGAGGACTGGAGGAGGGCTTATGTCCGATTTTAAGGTAGCCATAATTGGGGGATCGGGGGTTTATAAGCAAGATTATCTGGAAAACGAGCGAGAAATAACTGTTGAAACAAAATATGGCTCCGTATTAATGAAACAAGCCATATACAAAGGACGTAATGTATTTTTTATGGCCCGGCATGGCGGAGAACACAAAATGCTCCCGCACCTGATTAATTACAGGGCTAACATTGCCGCCTTAAAAAAACTCGAAGTCGACGCCATTTTAGCCACAGCTGCTGTAGGAACTATTAATCGGGATATGCCGCCCGGCAGTCGGGTAATCATCGACCAGTTTATTGATTTTACTAAACAGCGCCCCCTGACTTTTTTTGAAGGCGAGGAAGGTTTTGTGGTTCACATTGATTATTCAGAACCATACTGTCCTGAAATCAGATCTTCCATAATCCAAGCAGGGAGAAGGCTTGGACAACATTTGATTAACGGAGGATGTTATGTCTGCTGTGAAGGACCTCGTTTTGAAACTCCTGCTGAAATCAAGATGTTTCAAAATTGGGGTGCTGATGTGGTAGGAATGACCAATGTGCCTGAAGTTGTTCTGGCTCGAGAAGCCGGTTTATGTTATGCGACTATTGCCCTGCCGACCAACTATGCTGCCGGTGTTGCCGCAGAGCCTTTAACTCATGAAGAAGTTTTGGAAGCAATGGAAAATGACAAACCTGACCTGGACAGGTTGCTTGCTGCATGTCTTGAAGAAATCAAGCCTGAACAAACTTGCAAATGCAAAGAGGCCGGTAAATACTGGACCAAGGAGTAATCAGTGAAAGATGAACAGGGAAAATGAACTGCTTACCTTGTACTGGAAAGATAATCAACTCTACATCCTGGATCAAAGGTATCTCCCGCAAAAAATTGAATATCGAGTATGCCTCAGTTATTCCGATGTAGTTGATTCTATTTGTGAAATGTCCGTACGTGGTGCTCCGGCAATCGGGATCAGCGCAGGGTTCGGAGTTGCTCTTGCAGCCAGGGAAGCACTGGACAAGGGGTATAACAAAGATCAAATGATTACATACCTCAATAAAGCAGCTGATAAGCTTTTTCAATCAAGGCCTACAGCTGTGAACCTGTACTGGGCTCTCGACAGAATGAAAAATTGGCTTAATACGCATGTGAAGGAATCACCGAAGCAGATTGCGGAAGGATTAACCAGGGAGGCTAAAATAATTCTTGAAGAAGATCTTGACAATAACCGTCAGATAGGCAAAAATGGAGCCTTATTGATTCCACCCAGGGCAACAGTATTAACCCATTGCAATGCCGGAGCTTTAGCCACAGGAGGTTATGGCACTGCCCTGGGCGTTATTCGGGCCGCAATCGAAAACGGCAGCGAAGTACATGTTTTTGTTGACGAAACAAGACCTCTGCTGCAGGGAGCAAGGTTGACTGCTGTTGAATTGGTTCAGGAAAAAATTCCGGCAACCTTGATTACCGATAATTGTGCAGGTTCGCTGATGGCCCAGGGTAAAATCGACTTGATTATAGTAGGAGCAGACCGGATTGCCGGAAACGGAGACACCGCTAATAAAATCGGAACATATTCCCTGGCTGTACTGGCTTCTTATCACGATATCCCCTTTTATGTGGCAGCTCCGCTTTCAACTATTGATTTGTCTATTTCTTCGGGAGATGAGATAATTGTGGAAGAACGTCACCGGAAAGAAGTTACCCACTTTAATGAAAGATGTATTGCTCCTGAGGGAATTGAAGTATGCAACCCGGCTTTTGATGTAACTCCGGCTCGATTGATCAAAGCGATCATAACCGAAAGGGGCCTGGTTTATAAGCCTGATCGAGAAAAGCTGAACAATCTTTTTCAAAAAGTCTAATATACAGATGCTGGTTGTTAGATCTACTGGTGAAAATTGATTTGCCATGGTGATTATATTGCCTGCCGGAATTTAGAAAGGAGATTATTATTATCAATAACGATAGGAAACAGATCCATATTTTGATTACCAATGATGACGGAATTTATGCTGAAGGTATCAAGAGTCTTACCCGATGTCTTTTTGATAATGAAAGTAATTACGAATTATCAGTAGTAGCCCCTGACCGGGAGCGCAGTGCTATCGGCCATGCAATAACTATGCACCGTCCACTGCGGGTAGATGAGGTTAAATACTTGCATAATCCGGAATTAACCGGCTGGTGTGTAGATGGAACGCCATCAGACAGTGTTAAGTTAGCGGTTGAAGCAATTCTCGAGGACAAACCCGACCTGGTTGTTTCAGGGATAAATCAGGGCAGTAACCTGGGTACTGATGTGCTGTACTCCGGTACGGTTTCTGCTGCCGTGGAAGGTTTAATCCTTGGCATCCCCTCGGTTGCCGTATCTTTGACCGGCAGTGGAGATAGTTACAGCTTTAATTATGCTGCCCGTTTCGTATGTAATTTAATCCCGCTTTTGTTAGAAGCAAAAATCCCTGCCACGACTCTGATTAACATTAATATACCTTCGCAGGTGGATATAATAAAAGGGGTGCGGGTTACCCGTCTGGGTAACAGGCGCTATCGTAATGCTTTTGAAAAAAGATTAGATCCAAGAGGAAAAACCTACTACTGGTTAGCCGGAGAACTGGTTGAAGATGATCCTGAAGACGAAGATAGTGATACGAAAGCAATCAGGGAAGGCTACATTTCTGTCACCCCAATTCATTTTCCGCTTACCAATGATCAAATAATACCTGAGTTAAATAATATATTACAAAATATTTCAATTAAAATATAAGTCTTGGAAGAGAATTATGAAAAGAAGGGAGTGAGTATCATGTCTTTGATGGAAAAAGCAGGAAAGAATTGTTACCGCATTTCCCGCCGCGGTAAAATGAAAGCTGATGTCCTTGTTTATCTAAATAAAGACCTTTACCACTCCTTTACCGAGGATCAGTCATTACAGCAATTAATGGATGCCGCTTCTCTTGAAGGGGTTATAACCCCGGTAATTGGTATGCCGGATATTCATAGTGGTTTTGGTTTGCCTATCGGGGGAGTAATGGCTATGGATTCTACTGCTGGGCTTGTTTCAGCCGGAGCAGTAGGGATGGATATAAATTGCGGCGTTCGCTTGTTACGTACCAGCATTGACCCAAAGAATCTTGATAAAAAGGTTATTCGAAAATTGATCGATGCCATCGAGCAAAGAGTTCCCAGTGGAATTGGTCGAAAAAGTAAACATTACTCATTTATCAGCCATAATTTTGAACCTATAATCCATGAAGGAGTTCCTTTCCTGGTTAAACACGGTTTTGGCCGTAATGATGATCTCAAGGTTATCGAAGATGGTGGATCAGTGCCGGGAACTGATCTCAGCGCAATTAGTAAGAAAGCCCGCGAACGTGGGCTGCAGCTTTCAACCATTGGTGGCGGTAATCACTTTATTGAGCTTGGGTATGTGGATAAAGTTTTTGATCGGCAGGCAGCTGAAGTATATGGTCTTCGAGAAGGGACTCTCACCGTTATGATTCATACTGGAAGCAGGGGATTTGGACACCAGATCTGTGTTGATTACAGCGCATTGATGAAGAAGAAGGCCTCCGCTTATAATCTTGAAATTCCTTCTTCCGGGCTGGCCTCGGTCCCGATTAGCTCACCAACCGGTGAAAAATACCTGGCGGCTATGGCCTGTGCCATTAATTTTGCTTTTTGTAACAGGCAGTGGATTACAGATGATGTTCGTAAAGCCTTTAGCAGTGTTTTCGGGGCGGATGATCACAACTATGACCTGGGTTTGGTTTACGATATTGCCCATAATACTGCCCGTTTTGAAGAAATTGACGGCAAAAAAATGCTTATTCACCGTAAAGGGGCAACCAGGGCGCTGCCGCCGGATCACAACGATAATCCAGAGCAGTACAAATCAACCGGACATCCGGTTTTGATTCCCGGTAGTATGGGTAGTGCCTCTTACGTGGTCAGGGCTGAACCGAAAGTGAAAGAGATATTTAATTCGGTAAATCACGGCGCAGGCCGGGTGCTTTCACGCCGGGCCGCAAAACGTGAAATAACCGTGGAAGATTTGAAAGGAAGGCTGGCTGAAGTTATGGTTTCGGGCCGGAATTACAACGCTTACCTGGATGAAGCTCCCCAGGCATACAAGGATATAGAGCTGGTTGTCGATACTTTTGTTGAAATTAAGATCAGCCGTAAGGTGGCAAAATTACTGCCCCTGGCTGTTATCAAAGGCGAGGGCAGTGATTAATCAGCAGTAATACAGATATTTTATAAGGATCATAATGGGCTGTAATCTGACCCTGCTAACATTGACATCGAAATATAAATAGGCTAAAATATGAGCTGTGAAGGGGAGTAGCTCAACTGGCAGAGCAGCGGTCTCCAAAACCGCAGGCTGCGGGTTCAAGTCCTGTCTCCCCTGCCACTTCATATAATGAGATGTCGCAATCGGATGCGGCATCTCATTTACGGTAAAGGAGTTTTTGCGGAAATATTATAAACTAAAGCTAAGGATGTGAAAAAAATACCTACAACTGAAGAAATCTTAAATCTAACTGAACAGTACAGCGCCCCTAATTATCTTCCATTACCGGTTGTTCTCTCCTGGGCAGAGGGTGTCTGGGTAAAAGATCCTGAAGGAAACCGTTATATGGATATGCTGAGTGCCTATTCTGCCATGAATTTTGGTCATCGTCATCCTAAAATAATTGAGGCTCTAAAAGATCAGGCTGATCAGATTACCGTTACATCCAGGGCATTTCATAGCGATAAGCTTGGCCCGCTTTGTCAAAAACTGGCCCAAATTACCGGCAAAGAAATGGTTTTACCAATGAATACAGGAACTGAAGCAGTTGAAACAGCACTAAAGGCTGTTCGCAGGTGGGCTTATCGTGTTAAAAAAATTCCAGCTGACAAAGCAGAAATAATAGTTTGTAATGGCAACTTTCACGGGCGAACAATAACCGTAGTTTCTTTTAGTTCTGATGATACCTACCGGAATGATTACGGACCCTTTACCCCCGGATTTAAAATAATCGAATATGGTAGTATTGAAGCTTTGAAGAAAGCTATAAATCCTAATACAGCCGGTTTTTTAATTGAACCGATGCAGGGGGAAGGCGGTATTATTATTCCTCCTGATGGGTACCTTCAAGAAGCTTACCGGGTTTGCCGGGATAACAATATCATTTTCATGGCAGATGAAATTCAAACCGGTTTTGGCCGTACAGGAAAATTATTTTCCTGTGACTGGGAAGGAGTTAAACCTGATGTTTATATTTTAGGCAAAGCTTTAGGTGGTGGAGTACTGCCAATATCAGCAGTTGCTGCCGATAGTAATATATTAGGGCAGTTTGAGCCCGGTTCTCATGGCTCAACCTTTGGCGGCAATCCACTGGCCTGTGCCGTAGCCCTGTCTGTGCTTGATGTTATTGATGAAGAACAAGTAACACGCAAATCAGAGGAAAGTGGCAAGTATTTTATTGAAGGACTAAAAACAATCGATAATTCTCAAATAATTGAAGTCAGGGGCAGGGGCCTTTTTGTTGGGATTGAACTTAGGGTTAAGGCACGACATTACTGTGAGAAGCTTATGAAGTTGGGAATTCTTTCTAAAGAAACGCATGAGAATGTCATTAGATTCACACCACCTTTGATTATTAGCAGGGAAGAACTGGACTGGGCCTTGGAAGCGATAAAAAAAGCATTCGCTTAAGATGCAATTAAAGAGCAATTCCAAATAAATACTTTAATATAAAATATAAAAATAATTTTAAATAGGTGTTGACAAAATAACATCACTGATCAATAATAATTTTACCAGGTCCCGAGAGACTGGACAGCGAACCGGATCCGGTTCGTGGGGGAAAACCGAAGTGGAAGAAGGGCTTACCGGAATCCCTGTAGGGATTATCCCCGATACCGGATCGCTGAAAGAGCCGGTACAAAGATGGCTTTAAGGGCCAGAAAGTACTGGAAAGCACAGCACGGAAGGAAGTAGCTGCCCGGAGGTTAAGGGGAAGCCATCCAGAGGTGGTGGCGGAAGCTAAACTGTAGAGGGGTTAGTGAAGAGACTCCGACGGAAAGCTTAAGGCCTGTTGGGACCTGGTTTTATTATGTACATCAGCTGAAACCCTTTAAAAATCTCTATAAATCAACAGGTAAATGATTAGCAGGTCTAATTGTATTCTTTATAGAACTAAAATCCCAGGCTTCATTTTTTATAAGCAACCAGGGTCAGATAAATAAACTTGTGAAGAAAGGGAAAAAAGTTGAATTTAAGCAATATAGGCGAAGTAGGCAAGCTGTCAGGGAAAGTAATTAATAATGTCAACAAGGTTATGGTGGGAAAAGAGAAGCATGTAGCATTGATTTTAGCTGCCATGTTCTCCGGTGGGCACATTTTAATTGAAGATGTTCCCGGGATAGGTAAAACAATGCTTGCTAAAAGTATGGCCCTCTCTCTTGATTGCACTTTTAAAAGAGTTCAGTGCACACCGGATTTATTGCCGGCTGATATTACCGGCAGTTCAATTTATAACCAGAAGCTAGCTGAATTTGTCTTTAAAGAGGGGCCTTTGGTAACACAAATTCTACTTGTTGATGAGATAAACCGCACTACACCAAGAACACAGTCAGCATTACTGGAAGCGATGGAAGAACGTCAGATCACAACCGATCAGGGAACTGTTAAACTGCCTGACCCTTTCCTGGTTATTGCCACCCAAAATCCTATAGAACTGGAAGGGACTTTTCTTCTGCCTGAAGCGCAGCTCGATCGTTTTCTTTTTAAGATAAACCTGGAATATCCTTCCAGGGAAGAGGACATGGCTATCCTGGAAAGGTTTTCTAAAAGTAGTCCTTTACAAGATTTGAGACCCGTTGTTACTGCTGAAGACCTGATCAGGGCGAGAGAATACTGCCGCCTGGTAGAGGTTTCTGAGCCTGTGCGTGATTATATTATTGAGCTTATTTATGCATCAAGAAAACACCAGAAAGTTGAACTGGGGGCCAGCCCACGGGCTATGTTAAACCTGTTTCATGCTTCGCAGTCACTGGCAGCAGTGAGGGGGAGAAGTTTTGTCATTCCTGATGATGTTAAGTACCTTGTCCCCTTTGTGCTTTCTCACCGATTGATAACTGGGCTGGAAAGCTCTCTGAAAGGAACACAGGCCTCTGATATCTGTGCTGAGATAATTACATCGGTTGAAGTTCCTGTAGAAAAGACAGGTGAAAGTGATCAATGATTGAACGTTACTGGCTGACTGCAGCAATAGCCCTGTTTTTAGCTGGTTTGGCTCTTGAGGAGTTTATGCTTCTTCTGGTAGCTCTATTTTTTTTCTTAACATTTTCCTCAGCTATATTATGGAGCCGTTATGTTTTCTCACGCCTGCGCATTACCCGCAGCATTAAAGAGAACAGGGCATTTTGTGGCGATACAGTAACCCTCGAAGTAGAAGTTGCCAACAAAAAACTGCTTCCCCTGTTGTGGCTGCAGGTTGATGATGAATTCCCCACCGGGCTCTCTCTTATTGATGGGTATTTGACCAAATCTGAAAAACCTAAAAAGATGAACATGACCAGCTATTTTTCTCTTGCTCCTTACCATTCTGTCAGGAGATATTTTCGTATTAAATGCCTGGAAAGAGGGGTATACCATTTTGGTCCTGCCACCCTCAAATCTGGTGATCCCTTTGGCATCTATAAGAAGACTCTGGATGTGCCTGCATCTGAAAGGTTAATTGTTTATCCTGCAGTTGAGCCGCTGGAAAAATTCAACATAAAAGCAGATCAGTTTTTTGGTGAGATAAGGGTCAATAGTCACCTTTACCAGGACCCGGTCTATCCTGTAGGTGTTAGGCCATTCAGACCGGGTGACAGTCCTCGCCATATTAACTGGCGGGCTACTGCAAGAATGAGGGACTTACAGACAAAAAAATTCGATCATAATGTTACCATGCAGCTTTCATTGTTCGTTGATGTTCGCACCATTGAACGTCCCTACTGGGGGACTAACAGGGATACAATGGAAAGAGTAATTAAGCTGGCTGCTTCTATCGCCTGTGAAACATTAAACAAGGGATATGCTGTTGCTCTCTTTGTGAATGAATTGATTTCATTTTATTCCCGGTTTGCTTTTATTAAGGTGCATTCGAGTTCGCATCGAACACAAGCCAGAATGATCCTGGAAGCCCTGGCAGCTGTACGTTCTATTGAAGCGCTGCCAATCCATCGGATGATTGCCCTGGAGCAAAATAAACTGCCGCCTGGCGCCTCGGTAGTCGTTATAACAGCAATGCCGGAACCATCCCTGCTAAAATACCTTGGCGGACTAAAGAAATCGGGTCAGGGTGTTATTCTCTTTGATTTGGGTGGCCGGTCAGGGTCAGATACCATGGCCGGGGATTATAGAATAGTTAATGTGCCTGTGGGGGAGATCAATACTGCAAAAAAGGATGAAAGGTTGGCAGCTTTATAAAATGGGACTTAACGCCAGGATATTTTCGGCCCCGGGAACAACGCAAATTATTAAAGGTCCTATATTGCTATGGACGATTTCTATTATTAAGTACACTGCCGAACTATGTTTACTCTTTCCCTGGCTTTACTGGCTGGCTGCCATGCTCTACAGGGACTTAAATACAGCCGGGTTTATGAGCTTTCCCCTGGCTCTGCTGCTGGGGTTAACCGGTTTGCTAACAGGTTATTTTTATCAAACCTCTGGCATGTCAACTATAAAAAAGACAGTTTTAAGCAGCACAGTGGGCCTTCTGGCCTCCGTGTTATTCATTTATTTACATTCGCGAAATGTTTTATCAGTCAGCCTTATCAGTTTTGACATAAACAATCCGGTTCTCTTTTTACTACCTGCTGCTTTTCTCTTCTGGTGGCGGGGTTTACTGCTTGGGTTGAGAGAAATTATGGGCGATGATTTGCTGGCTTTCTTTATTAGAGGATTTCTGGCCTACGCTGTTATTGTTTTCTTGTTAATGTACCAGGCTAAAAACCCCTTGTTTCCGGAAATGATTTACCTGCAGAGCTCTCTTAGCTATTATATAACTGCTTTTTTTCTGTTAACTTTAATGTCTCTTGGCTTAAGCAACCTTACCTCTATTTATGGCTCCAGGGGAAAGGTATCCTTTATTTTTATGCGCTGGGTGGCAGTTTTAATACTGTTGGTAACAATAATCGCTGTTTTGGCTCTTACCATATCCAGCGCGGTTTCCTACGATTTATGGCAATTATTCTTAGGTATATTAGGTGCTGTTTATGCAGTTGCCGGCTTTCTAATCTATTTAATCTTCTCTTTATTACAGTACCCTGTTGCCTGGTTTGTTACTTTTCTGCAAAAGCTTTTAGCAGGCCGGGGGGTGGAAACTTAGAGGTGGAACATGATCTTAATCCCATAGGTTCCTGGGATTACGAAATTGTTATCAATGAATATAGCATCAATATTCCTGATTTATCAGGGGTCATCCCCTGGGTTATTCTTGTAATTGTTACTGGTTTGCTGGCATATCTCATCGTTAGATCTTTTTTCCGGCTACATCAGGCAAATGGCGCAAATAATTTGGTAGAGGTGCACGAGAACCTGTTTAGCTGGGGCATCTTTAAATCGGATCTGCACTCACTGACAAAGATATGGCATAAACCGGACAAACTGCTCGGCAAGGCTAAGAAAGGCCTCAGAAGAATAGCCCGGCATGACTACCATTTTGATAACATCCGATCCTTATTTAAAGTTTTACTGACCCACACAGAAGAAGCCGGATACGGCCGCCAGGAATCAGAAACAGTACATGAATTCCTCAGGCGCCTTGAAAGCGAAAAGAATGAATTGCCACCCTTGCAATTGCTGGCCGACTATTATGTTGTGGAACGGTACAGCTGCAGAAAACTTGATGCTGAAGAAGTTAATCAAGCTAACCAGATATTTTCTACTATCATAAAACAATTATAGGACCACCTGGCTGGTTATGCGAGGAGGAGATCAACTTATTTCAAAGTTTTGATCAACCCCGGGTTTCCATTGGATTTCTATTTCAAACGTATTCTTTTCTCCCCTGGTTTTGTACTGCAGTTCCAGCTCGATATGCCCCGAAGGATTGATTTCATAGCTGTCCTGGCCTTGTTTAATTGTAAAGCTTCCTTCCTCGATTAACTTTTGCCCGATGTTGACCAGGTACTTGCCGATTTCTTCTTTGCTCATGGCTTGTTCCAGGTCTACGTGGATCTGTTTAGCCGGTTTATCATGTTTGCTCATGCCTGTAATCTCCTTTCACTGGTTAAGTTTTATATATAATAACATAGAAATATCTCAGATTCATATTCAAAACCGCTTTATTTTCATGTTTTATGGCTTAAAATATTTTTATTGTCTTCAGAAGGTTTGCGATCTTATCCTGACTCTTGCATTAATATTATCATTTGGTTAGAATGATAATTAAGTTTTAGAAGATAAGAGAGGAAAGGTTATGATGGATAATAAAATTGGTTTGATCGGCTGCGGCGCAATGGGATCAGCCCTGGCCAAGGGTATGGTTAAAAAAGTCGGTGTCGATCCCTCGTTAGTATATATCTATGATATTAATAGGGAAAGACTGGACGATTTAGCCAGTGAACTTGGTGTTATAAAGGCAAATGATCCGGAAGATTTAATACTGAAGTGCCGGAATATATTTATTGCTGTAAAACCACAGGATATTGAAAGCCTGCTTTATTCGATCAAAGATTTTGTTCAAGAGGGGCAGATATATGCTTCCATCGCTGCCGGCATTACAATTAATTTTATTGAAAGCTGCCTGCCCCCGGACAGTAAAGTTATTCGGTTAATGCCCAACACACCCTGTTTGCTTGGAGAAGGAACAATAGCAATTAGCACCGGTGAAAATGTCACAGCTGAAGAACGCGATGAAATTATCGATCTGCTCAAATCAATGGGGTTAACTATTCGTATTCCTGAATATTTGATGGATGCTGCAACCGGATTGAGCGGAACTGGTCCGGCCTATGTGTTTCTTTTTATTGAAACCATGATTGATGCCGGAGTAGCAGTCGGATTTCGACGCGATGTTGCCTCTCAAATGGTAATTCAAAATATAATCGGGTCAGCGCGCATGCTTCAGGATAATAAACAGCATCCCGCCGAATTAAGGAACTCGGTAACTTCACCTGCCGGAACAACCACGGCAGCTATGCATGTTTTAGAAGAATCAGGTTTTCGAAGCTGCCTGCTTAAATCTGTAATAGCAGCAACAAAACAAGCGGAGAAATTGCGCCGTGGCTAAACAAAAAACAACTCCTAAATCTATCTCATCCTGCCGGGTTGTTGTTAAAGTAGGAACCCGCCTGTTAACCCATGCAACCGGCAAATTAAACCTGGGATACATGGAAAAGGTGACCCGGGAATTAGCTGATTTGAGCAACCAGGGTCATGAAGTTATCCTTGTTTCATCAGGGTCTATCGGTGCCGGCCGGGGAAGGCTTAATATTGACCGGAATCCCCTGTCAATTCCAGAAAAACAGGCTATAGCAGCTGTAGGACAGGGACTACTGATTCAGATTTATGAAAAGCTTTTTGCGGAGTACGGACTCATAGTAGGCCAGATACTATTAACCCGTACTGATTTAATGAGCAGAAGACGCTATATAAATGCATGTAATACAGTTTTAACCCTCCTCAAACTGGGGGTCATCCCCATTATCAATGAGAATGATTCTGTTTCAGTAGAAGAATTGAAGTTTGGTGATAATGACCGGCTTTCTGCCCTGGTAGCCGGGTTAAGCGATGCCAACTTACTGGTTATTCTAACTGATATAGACGGTCTGTATAACTGCAACCCCCGGAAATATCCTGAAGCCACTTTAATTCCTTATGTTGAAAAAATTGATGAAAAAATCAAAGCAGGAGCTGAAGAATCTCATGATAATTTGGCGACTGGAGGGATGGTTACCAAGTTACAGGCAGCCGAAATTGCCACTAATTCAGGGGTTGGAATGTACATTACCAATGGCTATGACCCCGGTGTGGTAACCAGGTTGATTAATGGAGAACATATCGGCACTTATTTTCAGCCCCAGGAACGCTACTTAAGCAGGAGAAAAAGGTGGATCGCTTATGGCCAGGTTGCCCGGGGCAGTGTAACAATTGACAAAGGNGCCTGTAATGCTCTCCGTTTCGAAAATAAAAGCCTGCTTCCAGTGGGAGTTGTGGACGTTGAAGGTTCTTTTGCAGAAGGAGACCTGATTACAGTTAAAGATTCCGATGGCACTGAACTGGGCCGGGGTTTAACCAACTTTTCTTCTGAAGAATTGATCTGGATTCAAAAAAAAAGCAGCCCCGATATTGCCAACCTAATTGACAGGCCAGTTGCTGAAGAAGTAATTCACAGGGATAATATGATAATCTATTAAATAACAAAAAAAGAAAGGTTACAATTATGCATCCTGAAGTTGTGGACAAATGTAAACAGGCCAGCCAGGCCTCAACAGAGATGGCAGCCTGCTCAACAACATTAAAAAACAAAGCTTTAGAAACCATTGCCAGATCGCTAAAGAATAACTTAAAACCTATTCTGGAAGCAAATAAAGCAGATCTGGAACTTCTGGAAAGCAAAAATAATTATTCCAGGGCTTTTTTTGATCGCCTGCAGTTAAATGAACAGAGAATTATTGATATGGCAGAAGGTCTGGTTGAAATTGCCGCCCTGGAGGATCCACTGGGAAAAGTTACCGGGATGTGGAAAAGACCTAACGGTCTGGAAATTGGATTAATGCGGGTTCCCATCGGGGTAATTGGAATTATTTATGAAGCTCGTCCGAATGTAACCATCGATGCCGCCGGTTTAGTCTTAAAAGCCGGTAACACCCTGATTTTACGAGGTAGTTCAGAAGCTCTGCACTCTAACAAAGCCCTGGTCAGAATAATCCAGCAAAGCCTGCTTGAAAATAATCTTCCGGTCGGTGCGGTAAATTTAATTGAAGACACGGATCGCAGCGCAGCCCTCGACCTGATGAAAGCAAGCGATTATCTTGATTTACTCATTCCCCGGGGTGGACCGTCTTTGATTAAAAGCGTTATTGACAACTCATCGGTGCCAGTAATTCAAACCGGTGCAGGCAACTGCCACATTTATGTTGATCATAGCGCCGATGTAGATATGGCAGTTAATATAACCGTTAATGCCAAGGTTCAGCGTCCTGGAGTTTGTAATGCTCTTGAAACCCTTTTGGTTCACCGTGACCTGGCACCTTCATTCCTGCCAAAGGTATTACCGGCTTTAATCAAGCAGGGAGTTGAAATCAGGGGTTGTCCAAAAACTGCAGCTTACTCGTCAGAAGTAAAGCCTGCCAGTGAAAAAGACTGGGAAACCGAATATCTTGACCTTATTCTGGCAGTTAAAGTGATGGAAAGCATGGATGAAGCAATAGAACATATTAATAAAAACGGAACCGGGCATTCGGAATCAATTCTAACCGAAAGCTATGACCATTCAAGAGAGTTCCTAAAAAGGGTTGACGCAGCTGCAGTCTATATCAATGCATCTACCCGTTTTACAGATGGAGCTGTATTTGGTTTGGGAGCTGAAATGGGTATCAGTACTCAAAAATTGCATGTTCGCGGGCCAATGGGATTGGAAGCCCTGACCAGTCTTAAATATATAATTTACGGTTCCGGGCAGATCAGGGAATAAGCTTCACAATATATTATAGATAACTCAGGCGGGGAGAATATGATAAAAGATCTGTATTGGACAATTGATATCGGGGGAACAAAGATATTAATGCTCCTGATCGATGAAAAAGGAGAAGTGCTTTTTAAAATTAAATATGACACACCCCGACCTTCAGAGCCAGAAACAATTGTCAATTTTATCTTCCAGAAAATTAATGAAGCCTCACGCGAACAAAACAGCATNNGTGCCGAAAAGCCATCAGGGCTGGGTATTTGTATCGCCGGCTTTGTAGATCATGATGCCGGGTTAGTTTACCAGTCTCCAAATTTGGACTGGCATGAACCGGTTCCACTAAAAAAATACCTGGCCGATCGATTAAACTGCCCTGTTTTAATTGAAAATGATACTAATTCTGCAGTGGTGGGAGAAGTTTACCACGGAGCTGCCCGCGGACATAAAAATGTAATCTATATAACTCTTAGCACCGGCATCGGAGGGGGTTTTTTCCTGGATGGCCGTTTATTCCGCGGAACTAACGGATTTGCCGGTGAGATAGGGCACACCAAACCTTTTGGCAGGGGTAGAGCCTGTAAATGCGGGGGAAATGACTGCCTGGAAACCTGGGCTTCGGGGAGTGCCATTGCCTGCAGCGCTGAAACTCTCTGGGATCAGGGCATGCTGGAAAAAGAACAAATTTCTACCTCCTGGGTCTTTGAACAAGCGGATAGCGGCAATGTTCTGGCCCGATCAATTATAGATCATGCTGCTTTTAATATCGGGTTGGGTTTGTCCAACCTGGTTACACTTATTAACCCTTCCTGCCTGGTTATTGGAGGAGGAGTAGCAGCCAACAGGCCTGAATTTCTTGAAAAAATTGTCTTCAATATTAGGCAGCATGCGATCAGGCCTTCTGTAGATATTACACCTCTTGAAATTGTTGCTGCCGAACTCGAACCGGAGTCGGGCATCTGGGGGATCTACAGTTTGATAACCGGTAAGGCGGTGTAATAAGGTGGAAACCATAGAATTTTTAGAGCCCCTGTATGAGTCACTTGAACTGCTAATATCACGCTATGGTTACATGGGTGTTGCCGTAGCAATGTTTGCGGAAAGTGCAGGGGTTCCTTTTGCTTCTTCCATAGTATTTTTAACTGCCGGAAGTATGATTTTGAGAGGCTCATGTTCTTTTTGGTCTATATTTATAGCTTCCACAATTGGTATAACCCTGGGCAGTGTTTTCAGTTATAGCATTGGATTGCTGGGCAGCTTAGCTGGTAAAGCAGTAAAAGTACAGATAAATAAAAAAAATAACTACTACAATAATTTAAACCAGTCTAACAATAATACTACTAAACCATACCGATCAAAGATATTGAGTTTAATGGATAAATACGGTAATTTTTCTATATTTATGGGCCAGTTATGGGGTTTTAGCCGCACTTTTATTTCATTTCCTGCCGGGGCCATGCATATGAATTTTTTACTGTTTATAATCTATACCTTTCTTGGCGGGGCCCTGTTTAGTTTACTGACAATTGGAGCAAGCATAATATTTACCAGTACCCTGAGTTTAGTGGTCAAAGCTTTGATAACCTTATTTGATTTTTCACCATGGTTATTGTTGATTCCCCTTTTCTTAATCATACTATTGATTTACTTGTATCGTTCTAAAGGCTGGAAAATCAATTTTACTGTTTTTAATTCCCTGTGGAAAAGGGTTGCTAATGCTTTAAAAAAATCTTAAGAATAATAGGCTCGATCATAGATTATTCTACATATTGTTTGATCGTTCGTGCCGGAAGTTATAAGATTAAAAGGGGTTACTTTAATGGGCAAAGCAAAATTTAACCTGAAGGTTTACAGTGAACGATGCAAAGATTGCGGCATTTGCTTTGAATTCTGCCCAAAAAATAATTTAAGACCCGGTGAAGACGGAAGCCCTGAAATGATTGATGATGAGGCCTGTACAGGTTGTAAGCTGTGTGAATACTTATGCCCCGATTTTGCCATTCAGGTGTGGAAAGATGAAGAGGAAGGAAAGAATGACAGGTGATCAATAGATTGCCTGTTAAGCAGTGTATATGTCTGGGGTTGAAATACTGTGAATTCAAAATGGCATGAAATGTCAATAACAAATAAAGACAACCTGAAATTATCGGCACTGATCTGCTGCGGCAGTTACCGGTTAAATACAAAGGAAAGTGAAAATAGTAAGCCAATAATTGTGGTGTGCCACGGTTTTTCCGGTTCCAAAGAGGGAAGCGGCCGGGCATTAGCGATGGGTGAAGAACTGGCCGAGCTTGGCTTCTGCACTCTTCTATTTGATTTTGCCGGCTGCGGGAATAGTGAAGGAAACTGGCATAGTATTTCTTTGTCCAAACAAACAGATGATCTTGGCAGTATTGTTAACTGGTGTCGTAAAGAAGGTTTTAAAAAGATTATTCTAAACGGCAGAAGCTTTGGAGGGACTACAGCTCTTAATTATGCAGCCCGGGACAATCATATCAGCGCTGTTTGTACATGGGCGGCCGTAGCTCGTCCGCTAATGCTTTTTGAAAAGCACATTGACGAAGAAAAGTATATAGAGGGATCGAAAGAGTTAATTGCAATAAAAGGGGAAGAAGGAGTACTTTACCTGAAACCTGGTTTCTTTCAGGACCTGAAGAAACACGATTTGCTCGAGAGCGCTGCTGCTCTTGCACCACGTAATTATTTGATTATACACGGTTCAGAAGATGAATCAGTACCGGTTGAAGAAGCAGAACTGCTATATAACTCGGCAAAAGAACCTAAAAAACTGGTTATCATTGAAGGAGCAGATCACCGCTTTTCAGCTCATCTGGATATTGTCTGGGAAAAATTTTTTGATTGGTTAAAAAGCCTTTAAATAAGCAAAAGAACTGCCTTATCGTTTTCTACACCTCTTTAAAGAGGTGTTTTTTTGATATAATGACTACAAGGAGGCATAACCTGTTGCAGCACCTTCACTTTGGTGACGGAAAAAAATATATGATCCAGACCCTGGGCTGTCAAATGAACGATCATGATTCAGAAGTAATGGCTGCCATAGTTGAAAATATGGGTTACTTACCGGCCTCAGAACCCGGTGAAGCAGACCTGATTATCATCAATACCTGTGCAGTACGTAAAAAACCAGAAGACAAGGTCGCTTCGATGCTTGGTAAATATAACGCTTTAAAGGATAGCAAAAAAGGTTTAATCATAGCCGTGGGTGGCTGTATGACCCAGCAAAAGGATTCTGCTTTATATATCAAAAAGCGTTTTAAACAGGTAGATCTCGTTTTTGGGACCCATGCTTTACCCCGTTTGCCTGAACTTCTTGATCGGGCCCGGCATAATAAAGAAACTGTAGTTGATATTGAAGAAAATTACTCCCCGCGGGAAGGTCTTCCTGTTTCGCGTTTGAGCATATACCAGGCCTGGGTACCGATTATCTATGGTTGTAACAATTATTGCTCTTACTGTGTGGTGCCTTATGTCCGTGGATATGAACGCAGCCGGAATATTAAAGATATTATTGAAGAAGTTACCGCGCTGACCAAAAACGGGTATAAGGAAATAACGCTCCTGGGGCAGAATGTAAATTCATACGGGCAAGATTTGCCGGATAATACGTCTTTTGCTGACCTGCTGGTGGAACTGAACCAGATTGATGATTTGGCCCGGATCCGCTTTATGACTTCACATCCCAAAGATTTATCGCCGGGGCTTATTGATGTAGTTGCCCAAAATGAAAAAATCTGTGAACATTTTCATCTGCCGCTTCAATCAGGGAGTAACCGTATTCTTGAAATGATGAACCGCGGCTATACACGCGAGCACTATTTAGAATTGGTTCAGGTTATAAAAGATTCTATCCAGGAAGTATCGATTACCTCAGATATTATTGTTGGCTTTCCCGGAGAAACCGAAACAGACTTTTTAGAAACCTTAGACGTTCTAACTGAAGCTCGTTTTGATAGCACCTTTGCTTTTATATATTCACCACGNAAAGGAACNGNAGCTGAAAAACTTAAAGATAATAACAGCTATGAAGAAAAAGAAAAACGACTGCAGACTTTAAATAATCTGCAGCAGCGTATTGCGATTGAGTTAAACAACCTTCTTGTCGGTCAGAGCTGCGAGGTGCTGGTAGAAGGATCCAGTAAAAGCAATCCAGACCTGCAAACCGGACGGACCCGCACCAACAAGCTGGTCCATTTTCCCGGCCCTGGCGATCTGTCTGGCAAAATAGTCCAGGTTTTAATTACAGAAGCAAGAGCCTGGAACCTGCTGGGAGAAATGAGGGAAGAGCCTCAGTGAACCGCAACAGTCCAATGATGGAACAATATAAGGCTGTCAAAGAGCAGCACCCGGATAAACTGCTCATGTTTCAGGTGGGCGATTTTTTTGAGTTGTTTTTTGAGGATGCCCGGATTGCGGCCCGGGAAATGGAAATTGCCCTTACATCCAGGGATGCCGGCAGCGAAGATCCGATACCGCTGGCCGGGGTGCCGATACATTCAGCAGAAACGTATTTAAACAGGCTGCTTAGTAAAGGTTATAAGGTTGTAATTTGCGAGCAGGTTGAAGATGCTCAGCAGGTAAAAGGGCTGGTAAAACGTGAAATAACCCGTATTTTAACCCCGGGAACAATTACAGACCCGGAAATGCTTGAAGAAAGCCGCAACAATTACCTGGTCACCGTGATCAATCATAACAATGATTCTTACGGCCTTGCAGCTGTAGATATTTCTACCGGTGATTTTCAGGTAACAGAACAGAAGGGAGAAGGGGCCTTTGAATATATTACCGATGAACTGTACAGGCTCCAACCATCGGAGATTCTTTGCGGATCAACGGAAACAGAACAGCTTTGCCGCAAACTGTTTGTAATGAAAAATAACAGCTTGATTGAGCAGCTGACTTATATTCCGGGATACAATGAATCGAGGCAGTTGATAACCGAACAGTGGGATGATAATACCTGGTCCACTTTAAATCTTGATAATTATCCCCTGGCCGCAAAAGCAGGAGCATCTGCACTGGCTTACCTTAAGCTATTGCAACAACTGCCAGAAAAAGAAAAGCATTTCCACCGCCTCAACCTCTATTTTACCAACCAAACCATGATTCTTGACAATGTTACCGGTCGCAACCTGGAGTTAACCCGGTCTTTACGTGAAGGAAGCAAGCAGGGCAGCCTGATCGGTCTTCTGGATCGTTGTCTGACGGCAATGGGTAAACGTTTGCTAAGACGCTGGGTGGAATATCCTTTAATCAAAAAAAACAGCATTGAAGAAAGGCTTGATGCCCTGGATGAATTTATGCATAAGCCGCTTAAGAGAAGAGAACTGCGGAAATTATTGCAAAATATTTTTGACCTGGAACGCTTCTGCAGCAGGTTATCATATCAGCGCATCAATGCCCGTGATCTTATTGCCTTGAAAAAATCTTTATTGCAGATAGAATTGCTGAAGAAAAATATCGCTGATTTAGAATCAGCTATAATGAACAAAATCAGCATAAATATTCCTGATTTTACAGATCTAACAAATTTAATCGACAGGGCCCTGGTCAATGATCCACCTCTTACATTAAAAGATGGAGGACTGTTTAAAACCGGTTATGATAATGATCTAGATTACCTGAAAAATATTTCAGAGGAGAGTAATAGCTTACTGCTTGATTTTGAAAAAAAAGAAAAACAAAGGACGGGAATTAAATCTCTGCGCCTCGGTTACAATAGAAATTTTGGTTACTATATTGAAGTGACCAGGACAAACCTTGAGCTTGTACCGCCCGAATACCTGCGTAAGCAAACCCTGGTCAATGCCGAACGCTTTACTACTGAAGAACTGCAGCAAATGGAAGAACAAATAACCGGGGCAAGAGAAAAACTGGCCCATCTTGAATATGAACTTTTTGAAAAACTGCGTGCCACCGTAAGCACCTATACTGAAAAGCTGCTTCATGCTTCTCATAACCTGGCCTGCCTGGATTGCATACAGAGCCTGTCAGAGGTTGCAGAGAGACACGGCTATTGCCGTCCGGTCTTCTCCGAAAATAAAAGCATGCTAATCAGTAAAGCACGGCATCCCGTGGTGGAAAACACGGTCTCGGAACGTTTTGTTCCCAATGATATTTATATGGATAATAATAGCTACCTTTTAGTGATCACCGGTCCAAACATGGCCGGAAAGAGCACTTATATACGCAGTGCCGCGCTAATATCTGTGATGGCCCAGGTAGGTAGTTTTGTTCCGGCAGCTAAAGCAGAACTGCCGGTGATGGATCGCATTTTTGCCCGGGTTGGTGCAAGTGATGATCTCAGCCGCGGACAGAGCACTTTTATGGTTGAAATGCAGGAAACGGCAGAAATACTTAAAGAGGCAACTGAAAACAGTTTGATTATACTGGATGAAATTGGCCGGGGAACCAGCACCTATGACGGGATGAGCATTGCACGCAGTGTTCTTGAATATATTAGCCGTGAGATCAAAGCTAAAACTCTTTTTTCGACCCATTACCACGAACTAACCAACCTGGAAGGAAATCTGCCCGGGGTAAAAAATTACACAATTGCTGTTAAAGAAAAAGGCAAGCAGGTTATTTTCTTAAGGCAGCTGGTTCCCGGAAAAGCTGATAAAAGTTATGGTATCAATGTTGCTCGTCTGGCCGGGGTACCGGTAGAGGTCCTAATCAGGGCCGAAAAAATCTTAACCGAACTCGAAATGACTGCTTCCTCAACAGGAGATCAACAGCTTAGCTTATTACCAATGGTTTCTGAAACGTCTCCGGCTAACATACACGAACTGGAAGTAATTGAACAGCTCAAAGAAATAGATTTGAACCGGATTACTCCTTTAGAAGCAATTCAAAAACTATTTGAGCTGCAAAAGCAGCTGTTAGATTATGAGATAGCTGATTCAGAAGAGGAGAAGATTTAATCATGGATATTAGAATACTTGACAAAAATACTGCTGAACAAATTGCCGCCGGTGAAGTTATTGAAAATCCTGCTTCTGTAGTCAAAGAGCTGGTGGAAAATGCTCTTGATGCCGGGGCGACTAAGGTGGATGTAGAGATAGAAAAGGGGGGCAAGCAATCTATTATAGTCAATGATAACGGTCATGGGATTGAAAGCAAGCAGTTACCCATGGCTTTTACAAGGTTTGCCACCAGCAAACTTTCTATCCTGGATGACCTGGAAAGATTGGCAAGCCTTGGTTTTCGCGGAGAGGCTTTGCCCAGTATTGCTGCTGTTTCCAGGGTTCAATTAACAACTAAAACTAATAACTCTCTTGCAGGAAACCAGATAACGGTTAAGGGCGGGGAAATCATTAAACAGGAAGAAGTAGGGGCCCCTTTGGGAACGAGGGTGGAGGTTAATGAACTATTTTACAATACTCCAGGTCGCCAAAAATTTCTGCGCGCCGACAGTGTTGAAACATCCAGGATAAGCACCCTCATATCAGAAATAGCCCTGACCAATCCTGGTGTTTCTTTTACCTTAAGAAGCGGGAATAATACTCTTTTCAGTTCTTCTGGAGATGGCGTTTTGCTGCATGTGATCGCTGCTTTATACGGCAATGAAACAGCAAAAGCAATGCTGGAAGTAAACCGCAGGGATAAAGCATCTTCTTACCTGGTAGAGGGTTTAATTTCATCCCCTTATTTGACCAGATCCTCCCGGCGGTGGATCACCCTGGTTGTTAACGGCCGTCTGATCAGGAACCAGGTTATGGTTAATGCCCTGGAAAGGGGTTTCGGCGATACACTACCCAGACAGCGTCACCCGCTGGCGATTTTAAACCTGACCGTTCCACCAGACGCAATTGATGTAAACGTACATCCGGCCAAACTGGAAATACGTTTTTTAGAACCAGAAACTGTTAAGGCACTGATCTATAAAGCAGTTAAAATAACCCTTCAGAAAGAGGAGAGGTATCCTTTCTGGCCGGAGGCTAAGCCTTTTCCTGCTTTTCCTGCTCGCGATGGCGCCGGGGAGAAAAGCGATTGGAAAGCAGGCAGGCTTTTTGAGCAGACAGGCCGGTATGAATATTTAACTTCAAAAAAAACCGATTATGTGCCGTTTAAAAAGGAATCAACAGTGGACCGGCTTGACCCGCTTGAAGCAGTAAGTTCAGATTTAGAGGAAACCCGGTTGATCGGCCAGTTTTTACACAGTTACCTGGTTGTTCAAAAAAATGAACAGCTTTTACTGATTGATCAACATGCCGCCCATGAAAGAGTTATATATGATCAGTTAAAAAAACAGGAACAATCCGCATCCGGTTGTAATTCACAGCTCAGGGTTCCATTGATCCTGGACTTACCTCCCGACTGGTGCGAAAGAATCCCAATATTTCTTCCCTTCCTGAACAAAGCAGGATTTGATTTGCAGCCGATCGGCGATCATAAATACCAGGTAAAAGCGGTTCCATTTATGTTCAGGGATAATATTAGTGATAAACAGCTTTATGATTTGCTGGAAGACCTTATGAATGCTGAAAATGAAACAGAAGAAGAGGAAGCAAGAGGTAAAACAAATGAAGATTCCCGGGAAGCAATCATTAAAACAATTGCCTGTCATAAGTCAATTAAAGCTAATCAACCCCTGTCCAGAGAAGAAATGGAGCAATTACTGCATGAATGGGAAAGGACTCCTTTGTACAGCTACTGTCCCCATGGCAGACCTGCTGTAATAAGTTTTAGCCGGACCGATCTTGATAAAAGTTTTCACCGCAGCGGAGGCAGCTAATTGATGCCAGATAATCAGAAGGATAATTTGATTCCCCTGCTTGTGCTGGTTGGACCAACAGCTGCAGGTAAAACTGCCCTTGCCATGAAAATAGCCAGGAGATTAAATACCGACATAATCAGTGCCGATTCAGCCCAGGTATATCGCCACCTTGATATCGGAACAGCCAAGCCTTCAACCCGGGAACAACAGGCAGTGAAACATCACCTGATAAACCTTGTTGAACCTGACCAGAATTTCAGTGTGGCTGACTATCAAAAGGAAGCCTTAAAAAAAATCGAAGAGCTATGGAAAAACCATAAACTACCATTCATGGTTGGAGGAACTGGACTTTATATAAACGCAGTGATCAATTTATATGCTTTTGGTCAAAAAGGATCAAACCAGGTTTTGAGGGATGCTTATGAAAAAAAAAAAAAAGCTAAAAAAACTGGATCCGGAAGCAGCTTCTAAAATTCATCCAAATGACAAAAGACGAATTATACGTGCCCTTGAGGTATACTACCTTGAAGGAAAACCAATTTCTGATCAAGTTAAAAAAACAGCAGAACGGAAAGTACAGTATAAAAGTTTGATTTTCGGCCTATTTATGGATCGCAGTGAACTTTACCGAAGAATAGAAAATAGAGTCGATATTATGGTTGAAGAAGGATGGCTTGATGAGGTTATCGAGCTTAATAGCCGGGGTTATGACGAAAATAGTCCCGGCCTGCAAGTTCTCGGTTACCGTCAGTTTCTTTTATATTTAAAGGGTGCAATCAGCTGGGAAGAGACTATAGGTGATATAAAAAAAGAAACCCGTAACCTGGCTAAACGCCAGCTAACCTGGTTTCGCCGTAACAATAAAATAGAATGGATAAAGATCAATGGTAACCGCTCCCTGGATGATATTGCAGAAAATATTTGCTTTAAAGTGCAGGATTTGACACATACAGAGGCGAATAACTGTTTTTAAGATTGTTGAAATATAGAAATAGAAAAGAAGGGAGACCGAATTATATGAAAGGCGCTATTAATTTACAGGATACTTTTCTGAATCAAATTCGCAAAGAAAACATGTTGAGTACCGTATTTTTAATAAACGGTTACCAGATTAAGGGGGTTGTTCGCAGCTTTGATAGCTTTACTTTGCTTTTAGAAGTGGATGGAAAGCAGCAGCTCATTTACAAGCATGCTGTGTCAACTATTATCCCCATGCGAAATATCAGTCTGAGAACGAACGAAGAAGAAGAGTCTGCCCAAAACGAGAATTCAATAGATTCTGATTGATTATAAAAACAAATTGAGATACCGGGAAAAGACACTTCAAACAGGTGTCTTTTCTTGCAATCGCGATATATGCTTGGGTTAACAGTATCATTATTACTATTGATTAGCAGGTGAGGTTATCGGTGCTGAACAAAGAAAAAGCAATTTTGGTCGGTTTAGACTTAAATCATCCCGGTGAAGATATAGAACGTTCCATGGATGAGCTATCCCTGCTGGCAGATACTGCCGGAGCAGTTGTTTTAGAACGGGTAATTCAAAAAAGAAATGTCCCGGATCGAGCTAATTACATTGGAAAAGGGAAAACTGAAGATATAGCCGCCTTGTCAAAAATGCATGAAGCAGATTTGATCATTTTTAATGACGAATTATCTCCAACCCAGATAAGAAACCTTGATCAGGCAGTAGAAACAAAAGTAATCGACCGGACAGCTTTAATACTGGATATTTTTGCCCGTCGGGCCCTATCCAGGGAAGGAAAATTACAGGTAGAGCTGGCCCAAATGCATTACCTGCTGCCGAGATTAATTGGCCTGGGCAACCAGTTATCGCGTCTTGGTGGGGGAATTGGGACGAGAGGGCCCGGTGAAACTCAATTGGAAGTTGACAGGCGGGTTATCAGGAGAAGAATTAGCGATTTAAAGAAAGAAATCAGCTCTTTGAGAAAACATCGTGCTTTGCACAGGGAACGCAGAAAACGCGACCGGTATAATATCATTAGCCTGGTCGGTTATACAAATGCAGGGAAGTCGACACTGCTCAATGCCCTGACCGGCGCCGATCTTTATACGGAAGATAAACTTTTTGCTACTTTGGACCCAACTGTTCGCCGTGGATTAATTAACAGTGGAAAAGAGGTTTTATTTACAGATACAGTGGGCTTTATTGAAAAACTGCCTGAACAATTAATAGCTGCTTTTCAAGCTACCCTGGAAGAACTTCAAGCTGCCGACCTTTTATTGCATGTCGTTGATTTAAGCCATCCAAACTATCTAAATCAAATTAATATAGTACGCAATCAGTTAGCTGAAATTGATCCGAATTATTTTCTGCATGAAATAATGGTATTTAATAAAACAGACCTGGTTGAAACCATTTCCGAAAGGTCATATTTGGCCAGGGAATATTCCTCAGCATCTTTCATATCTGCTTTAAACGGGGAGGGAATAAACGAACTCAAAAAAAACATCGCTGAATTTTTAGATAAGAAGCGATGTAATTTAAAACTATATTTGCCATACAGCGAAGGAAAGCTCTATTCTGAACTCCAGAAATATGGAGATGTCCAAAGCGTTAAATCAAGAACCGACCACCTTGAAATAGTTGCTGTAGTTGACCCCGATCTGGCTGCAAAGTTAGAACCTTACACAGTTTCTTGACTTAAAAACTATCTTTTGTAGGGTTTTCTTGCTGTCATGTCACAGGAGGGGGTATATAGTAAGCCTGATCTATATTCTCCGAAATAAGCCGATTACTTTACCAATAATTTCAACTTCTTTGGTCAATATTGGTTTAAAGGCATCATTTTCAGGTTGAAGCCGGTAATGATCCTTTTCAAGATAAAATCTCTTTACTGTTGCTTCATCTTCCAATAAAACAGCGACAATTTCTCCATTTTCAGCAGAATTCTGATGCCGGACTATAACATAATCACCGTCACTTATTCCGGCTCCTCTCATGCTGTCTCCTAAGATTTTTAGAACAAAACATCCGCCTTCTTCAGCAGATATAGCCGATGGAATCGGGAAAAAACCATCCCTGTTTTCCTCGGCAAGAATTGGTTTCCCGGCAGTGATTTTCCCTACCAGGGGAGCAAATATGCATTTTTCCTCAGACTCAACCAGGTCTTCACCATCAGCGCTTTTTATTAGCTTGATTGCCCTTGGTTTTGTAGCCATTCTTGAAATATACCCTTTATTTTCAAGAGTATCCAGGTGACCATGGACTGTTGCTGTTGAACTTATATTGAGCGCTTTACAAATTTCACGTACAGAAGGGGGATAATTACAGCGTTTAACTTCTTGTTCAATATATCTCATCACTCTTTTTTGTTTGTCCGTTAGCGGTTCCAAATAATCACCCCTTAAAGATGGACTATTTTCTAGATTATAGCATCATTTTATCCCAATAACAAACGATTGTTTGTCAATTTAATCTTTTTACTAACCGCTACCGTTGATACGGAGAAGTTTATTTAAGCCGTTTAGATAGGCCTTCACACTCGCTTCAATTATATCTGTGCTTGTGCCGCGTCCGGTTATAGTTCGATCCTGATAAGACAAATTGACCTGAACTTCACCGAGAGCATCTCGTCCCTGGGTAACAGCATTTATACTGTATTTTTCCAAACCAATAGTAAGACCCGTTATTTTGTTTATTGCATTATAAGCTGCATCAATAGGACCGGAACCGATGGCTACTTCTTCGATGGTGCTTTCATCTTCTTTCCGCAGCCGAATCACTGCTGCCGGCACACTTTTGCTTCCACTGACTGTTTGCAGGTAGTCTAGTTTGTACCTGGGTTCAGCAGCAGAAAGGTGATCAAGAACCAGTGCTTCTAAATCATCAGGATAGATCTCTTTCTTTTTATCGGCAAGATTGACAAAATGTTCATATAGAACCTCCAGCTGCTCCTTATCCAGCGAAAAACCGAGCTTATTTAACTGGTCGAGAACAGCGTGTCTGCCTGAACGGGCAGTCAGGCACATCTGGGCGGCCGTACCGCCGATAAGGTTAGCATCGATAATTTCATAAGTTTCCTTGTTTTTCAGTACTCCATCCTGGTGAATGCCGGAAGAGTGTGAAAAAGCATTAAGACCAACCACTGCCTTGTTCACAGGTACAGATATACTTGTCAGCTTGCTGACCAGGCGGCTGGTCCTGTAGATTTCAGAAAAATTGAGATCAGTATAATAAGGAAAATGATTTTGTCTTACTCTTAAAGCGACTGCTATTTCTTCTAAAGATGCATTACCGGCCCGTTCACCAATGCCATTGATATTACATTCAACCTGACGAGCACCGTTTTTAACCGCTTCCAATGAATTTGCCACGGCCAAACCAAGATCATCATGGCAGT
>SL_3KL_010_SEDDRAFT_10000804_pt1 | contig 27438 bp, 18 predicted proteins | sample SodLakKL_010_SED_2_FD_10381 | JGI IMG/M metagenome (IMG submission 10381) | reverse complement strand
ATTTTCAATCTATTAAATTTCGGATACTCTTCGCAACGAGAGAGTATCCTTTGTTTCTATTGGGTCGTTCTTCACTATGGAATCGTTATGACGATTCCATCCGAACAGCATAGACAGCGTGAAGATCATCTTCATCACTTACTCCACGAATATCGTCATCAAACCCAAGCTGCCATTTCTTCGGATTAAATCCGTATTCTAATAATAACTGTGACTCACGCTGCTGAATACTTCGTAAGCTACTTGTTGTAAATAAGAATACCATTTTACTATTTCCAAGATACTTCATAAAATTCACCTCCTTTCTTCATTAATAGTGTTAATTGTTACGAATTCGAAACAATCATTATTAACCTCTGATACTAATATCATGATTTCTGAAATGATAATCGATGCATCTATAACACTACTGTTATAAAATATCTATGCTACATAAAATAAAATTATCACAATGAATTAATAAGTTTAGTTTATGGGCACAATGAAATTGATTTTATTGAGTATCAATGGAAATGATTTAAATATTGTGGTGATAACAAGGAGGGTGTGAGAATATCATTGAGCAGATACTTATGAATATCTGTTCATAGTATAAATTATTTGTGAATAATGTTTTTTATATCTTATCGTATTACTTTAACCGATATAATATTTTCATCTATAGAATAGGGTAATTCTTGATTTAATCCTTGAGGAATGCCGTATAACATTAATTTCTCGCTAAAGACAATCCGGTTTGGTTTATACAAAAAATGAGTACGCCCCGTATCATTCTCTCTGCATATTTCCACATTTAGATTATTCTCCAATGCATAGAATAAATTACTTAGAATTATTACCAGATTCTTTTTAATATTATGATTTCGTTTTATTTCATGAATTAGTTCAGAGTCGGTATGATCAAAGAACAGATATCCGAATAATATTTTTATCATATCATTATATAATTCATCTTTCACTGGCTCTTTCAAATTATATATAGGAATTCGGCGATCATCAGTATTATTTTTATCATTAATTATATCTCCGTCATAGCCGTAATCCCGACCCCATCCATTTATTTCATCAATCCATCTCTTTACATGGTTTGTTGTAAAGTCACAACCCTCTAATTCCCTCATTTCATTAATAATCTGATTTGAGGTGAGATGTGGTCTTGACTTTGGGGGTGCATTACAAGCCCTTGTTCAGCATACCTATTTAGCAAGGATAATACGTATACTGATCTAAATAATTTGATTGTCTTTCCAAATACGATTTCACCCATGATATTTATCCTTTCTTCAATTGTGAAAGATTATTATAGGGACGATTCCAGCATTCAATTTGGTGCTGAAGGATTTATGAATATTGACTACAATTACATCAAAAAATGTACCAAAAAAATGTTGTTTCATAAGACTATAATTTACAGTCTTATGCATAATATGTAATAATTACCTGGTGGAAGAAGAAAAAATTACATCCTGGTGAATAAGAGATTATTGACATCCTTAAAAAAAGAAAGGTTGTGAAAATCGAGAAACTTGTAGTTGTAGTCAATATGGTTGCACTCTATACCGAGAACAATACCTGGTGGATTATCATATATGTGATTTTTTATGTACAGGGCAGTACCGATTGAAGCACTCCCTGTTATATGACGTCCGATTTGTTCGTCACGCCATCGATGGTGTTGGCAACTCTTTGGTCGATCAAGCCGTGTCGTAGATTGGTATATTCTTCAAATGAAGTGAGGTGATTTTGTTCGTGGCGCAATCCAAGTTCATCAAGAAGTTTCTGAAACAGGATTGATTCTGATTCTGGATAGTTTTTCGCCCGCTGATACACACGTCGTGTACAAACGCTTGGGATATATAGTGTGTATATGTGGGACAGTGTGAGATTCATGGTTCTTAAAAAATCGAGAATTAATACGTAACTTTCTAATAATATAAATTGAGAAATTAGATAGGCATTATTGATACCGCTAAGATAAATTTCTAGCTAACAATTGCGATATATCTCCCTCGCTACAGATATTTAGCAATAATTTCTAGTCTCATAGGTTTGACTTTGTGTCCGTCTTATCATCCAAACTGAGAAAATCTATCTAATAGAATGGTTTGTAGTCATCAATGAAATTAACAACCTTCCACCCCCTAAAAATGAATCACGAAGCAACCTCACAGAGTTATCTTTTAAAGTTGTGTATATTATATCGTCTACGAAGAAACACGGGAAACGAAGACTAATCCTGATGAGTAAAAACGTTTTCAATTTACCTCAAGTCAGGATTCACCGAGATATCAGTGAATTTGTCTTTGCAAAAAAAGGCGCTCAAATAAGCGGGGATTATGCACAGGAAAAGTTTATGAGAGTCGTGGATGATAATGCGTTATTTCGGGAGCAAGCCGGTGGCGTTGGGGTGGCGGTGAATTTGTGAGGTTTGCATAACGTTTGAACTCAGACCCCTCTTTTAACAGTCGGTTGGAGTGATTTGTTAGCTGTTTTTATATTTCTTTAATCGCATTAGCAATTCTGACAATTTCGACTGATTTATTACCTTTTATTTGTTCTGCGATAAGGAATGCCTTAACTTTTTCGTATTCATCAATTGTAGAGAATATTTCTCTAAATGAATCTAAAATATCTGTTGTAAATTCTATTTTTTCTTTTTTATATTCCGCGATTAAATAATTGAATAGTTCGATTATTTTTTCGTTAATTTTCTTAACAACAAAAAGATCTGTTTGAACTTTAGGAACATTTAAATCTTGATGAGCTAGATATTTGCTTCTAATAGTTTCGAACTCATGCTCATCATACATTTCTTTTATATCTGATAGTTTCCTTTCTGCTTCTTCGTAATTTGCTGATATTTCTTCGGCTTTCGATAGATTCATTATTTTTATAAATGAATATTTTTCTTTATCAGTAATAACTTTGTAAAAATCAATAATCTGATTCATTAGTAATGAACGCCATATCCATGCCAGCCCAATGTTGTTATAGGTGTTAAAAGGTTCGTCATGTAGCTCAAATGATAAATATTCAAGCAAACCCAAGGTGTGATGCAGCCTATGCATTATGCTTTCTAAACCAAGAATTCTTTTTTTCAAAGTCGTTTGGCATCTAAACAGCTAACTATTGATTATATGATTTCCAGACAATGTCGCTCTCTGGCGTAGTTGCTGTATAAGATACGTTTTCAGTAAATAAGTAACAATAGTAGTTTCTGTTATTACCAAGACCCTTTACCAGAACTTTCCCATAAAAACACCAACATTCATTTACAAACTATACGCGCCGGTTTGATATAGGAAAAATTTCCAATGTGAATCAACACGACGTGTATGAGCCGGTGAACAACACGAAAAAAACATCCCGGTATCAGACTCTCTATCGTGTCGATCCCCCTGATGCTGAATTAGGCGTACTTAGCGGGTGAGATTCTTTGTTCAAATACTTAATAAGATTCCGCCCGGCAGCTACTATGCAAGGTGTGACCTTATGGGGAAACCAAGGGGAGCAGCCACAGGGGATCGCGGTTTGCTCGCCGGACGGTAATCAGAAAGCCGGGGCAGGCTTCGATCAGAAATGTAAGTATAATACTCGTATCATACAACCTCTGTGATATGGGCGTTCATCGAGATTCCAATACAGGCACCTCTGCCACCAAAGCTCAATCCAGCGCTCTTCTTGAAAAGATTGAGCCGGAATCCTTTACCGAGTGATTTAGTTTTTCGGAAGCGGAGTGGAATACCTTTGTATCGTATTTGATCAATAATCGGTTAACTTTTTCTTAATATAGAAGGCAGATCATTTAGATAAGGACGTAATGCTTTTTCTAATTTTATTACTGTATCAATCATCGCATCGTGAACATTAGGCCAATTTTCCTCTTCGTCTCTGTATCCCCCGAGTCGATGTTTTTTAGCTATTCTACTGGCTCTTTTTTCACTTAAACCCTGCCATTCAAGTTTATCACCAAATTTCTCTTCAATATCTTCTTTATGATTATAGAAATAGTCAAAAATCTTTTTGTTTTCTTCTTCAGCATCTTTTCCACGATCTATGTAAAGTTCTACCATTGATTCGTGTTTTTTGATTGACATATTTAACCCAAGGCCACGAACACCAGAACCAGCACCAATCCAATTATATTCACTCGGGGATATATTTGCATATAAATCTGTCTTCAATCTTGCTCTTTCCAGAAGCTGTGACCAGAATTTTTTACGTAAATCAAATCTTTCAGATTTTTGTATTCTCGTTAATCTTTCTTTCTGCTCTTTCTCTCGAATTTTAATTTGATATTCTTCAGCTTCCGCTAATGGTATCACTTGTTGCACATCCACAAAAATCCTCTGGCCATCAGTGTAGGGCTTTAACCGGATACATCTTATATCAATCGAGCGTTTATTGAGCCACAATACAGCAGTAGTTAATTCTTTTGAAAAATCCTCGGCTGACAAGATAATTCGTACGTCTTGAGCAAATTGATCATCATCGGGTTCTTCCCAATCAAGAAATTCCAATATTAATCTTTGTGCATCTCCCTCAGAGTTAACGGATTGAAGATATCTGCTATAAATATCGACCGCATCATCGAACGTCATAGTAGAAACCATCGCCGCATATCGAATTGCCTGTAAATCCATATAACTTCTCTCGTCGGTTCTTTTCAATTCAATTACAACGATGTTACCCTCGGAACCGAGTCCGAGTAAATCTATCCGACGCCGTGAATCTTCCCACTCACCAAACTCTTCCGCTATGATAAGTGTATTTGGCGATATAACATTAATATTTTCTTTGAGAACTCGTTGTAGATCTTTTCGCTCCTTTATACCTGCAGATTGAAATGATGTAGGTTTTAATTCACGAATGTCATCAGAGGTAAGTTCGTAGATAGCCATATCATCTTTCTTGTTTTAGTTTTACAACCATTCTTCTAATTATTGTTTCTATAATCCCCCCCTACCTCACCACTACCATACTCTCATCCAACCCATGCCTATGTATCTCAATCCGTGAATCCTTCGGTATATCCCAGGTCGTTAAGTGCATTTCAAACGGAAAGAATGCCGGGTGATTGAGCACCTCCTGTAAAGACTTCATTTTCGTACCGTTGCTTAAGATATAGGATTCCATTAACCACGTGGTGAGTTCATTGGAGTTATCAAGTTTAATTTTATTAACTGCTTTATAAACACCCTTCCGGTCGGTTTCTTGTAGAGCACCAAAGTTAACAAATGTGCGGACAACACGTTGAGTGGCACGGATTAGTGTGCTTCGCTCGCCCCAGTTTTCTACCATCCGGCGGGTTATCTGTGCCATAACGGCTGTACCCTGCACGTTTATCAATCTACCGGTAACGGTTGCAACGTCACGGAAAAATGGATAAACGGCAATACACATCCCCCAATGTACTGCAACTTTTTGCTTCGGACTAAGTATTTCCAGTAATCGTAAACCGTCATCACGGAGTGGCCGCAGATGTTGTGGTACGCTTACCCATATCTTCATCAGGGAGGTAATGGTTTTATCCCTTGAACCCCTTTTCCCGGTATTGGCTAAAAAACTCTCTAAGAGCTTATCCAGTTTCGTACGTATTTCGGCTTTTGGAACGCCTTCCTTCACCCAATGTGCGGTAGCATCCAACCAATCAACTCTTAATATTCTGTCTAATCCTATCTGCTTGCTCATGAATTCCTTTGTTTCTTCCACGATACTGTAATAAATGGAACAATAACCTCTCCGATGGCATTGCCACCGTGACTCACGATTTTCTCGCCCTCTGGAACAAATGCCTTTCGTCGTGGTGCGATTAAAGGCAAACAGTTATCAGGTAAACCTACCGGTTTCCATGGAATTGCATCCGGATACTTTTGATGAATACGCTGACGCAAATTATTATCGGAATATATTCTCACACGCTGACCTTTTGTCTCGGCTATACTACCTTCAGACACCCTTCCTATTCCGGTAGCTTCGATGTTACCATGGTCGGAGGTAATATAGGTTTTAAAGCCACTTTCTTTCAACATTGTTAGCATTTGTATTAATATGCCATCGGAAACCCATTGTTGTATTTGGTTGTACATTCCCCGCTCTCCAAGTTGCATTCCATGCATTATATTATCGACTGTATTAACAACAATACCGGCAACTTTCACTTTTGAATGATGAATAATATCCTCGATACTTGAATAATTATCATCCTTGATTCCCCGGCGATATCCAACTTCCGAATTGGTAATCCCCCTGTCTGCCCAGAATTGCTGCCACAGTGATTGTTCCTTATCCGTTGAATAGATATTAGCCGGAAAATTTATCGGCATTTTTCCGGCAAATATAGATTGCCTTGAAATCGATGTTAGTGTCGGGAGCCATGCAAATGCAGATTCCTCGTTGAACCGTATCTCCGGCTTCTGATGCTTTAGTGTGTCACGAATGATGATCCATTGACTTAGTGATAAACCGTCTATCACGACCAGTGCAACCCGCCGGTGTGAGCTCTTCTCAAGCACTCTCGACAATACTCGTGGTATATGATGTACCATAACCGGCGAGGTAGTTGCAGGTAAATTATGCAAACTGCTGTATCGACGTTCCAGCCAATCATCAAACCGATTGTCTACTTGTTTTTCAAGGTCGAGAAACTTTTCAATATTTTCAACCTGTGTGTTGCCTTCCTGTATTGCGTGACGAACAGTTCGCAACTCCGCCCATCGATGGGAAAACTGCAACCAGTCGGAATAAATTGCTTCTTCGGATGGAAAACCCGACTCCACAATTTCAAGCAATTTCTCAAATTTTTGCTTCCGGTCAAAATCAGGATCTACTCGAATACCTACCGAAACCCACTTATCCGATAACAATACCGCATCTTTATGTTCAACAGGTTGTAAAATTCCCTCGGCAAAGAGGTTATCGATGTATACACGAATATCATCGTGATTAAATGGTATTTGTAACGGTCCGGAAAATTCGGGTTCATCTTCCACACCAGATTCATGTCCTTTAGTTTTTAATTCATAAGCAAAATTATCAAGAAAAATACTCCACCGTTCCTGTAAAAATGCGAAGAATTCTTCCCTGTTTGAGAATATCGACTCTAATGGCCATTCATTGAACTGCCCGGATTGGCGCAACGTTGAAATCAAACGCTCATCCAATCCCGACGGTATACGGTGACCGCTATGATGCCGTCGAAGTAATACACGGAGTAAATCTGTGTCTTGCTTTATTAATTCCGGAGCAATACCAAAAACGTGTCTGAGAATGAAATCCTGTGTTGCATTGTCGCTCATTCTGCCCGGGTCATGCTTAATTTGCGCCTCGAAAAGAATGTCGAGGTACTGTCTGTCGAGTTCATCAAGTACCGGATAGCTGAGATTTGGGAATATGTCTGCGAGACTGAAGGACAACTTTCGTCCCGCCTGAAGTAAATCATACGGAAGCTCAGAAAGTTCACTTGATTCTGCACGCAAGACTACAACAAGTTCGGTTAGTTCTCCCCTGTCCCATCGTGTGCGGTATTTTGATTCATAAGCATAACGAAATGCTATGGGATCATCATACGGAATGAGTTCAAATCCACGTTCGTGTATTCCCTGCAATATTCCCTCTTCAAGCAATAAACCGTCCGGGTCGGCGACAAGTGTTAGGCGGGAAACCTGTGGTTTAAATTCTTTTAAAATAGAATCACGCCATCCGGACATTTTAGTTGCCTCCCGTTATACGTAGAATAATAAGAGGTATCATCTCCGGCTGAATTTCTTCCTTATTACGGAGCTCTTCTTCCCATCGTCTTTTCTCAGATTCAAGATTTTTTAGCCGGTGCATCCGTACCGCTTCCAAACCAATTCGCTCAATTGCTTTTCGCCGTGCGGTAAATGAATACTCATTCTTCTCCCGTTCACTTTTTAGCTGTGTACGATGTTCTCTCACAAGATCATCGTAAATTGCACGCCCCTGTTCCTCGGCGTGTTCCCGTAGTTGAGAGTAAATCTTCGCTGCATCCTCATTGATAATATGTTCACCAATACCCCCGACTTTGGTGAGCAGCTTATCCCATATTGTTTTTGCTGTCGGCATCAGGATACGTCCGTCTTTATTTACAAACAGAGGTAAAATACGCTGCTTATTCCAATCCTGTGTATGTATTGATATTCTCCACAACGACCAGAACCCGTCAATATCGGAAGAGATATCATCAAATTGGATATGCTGTATCGGTTGCCCCGGAGCGAACTGGGGAAGTTGCATAGCTAATCCACGGATTCGGCTATCCTCTAATGTAAGATGACGTGTGTGTGGATACTTTTCAGCATCGGTCAACGTAAAGACAATGTTTTTATATTCTTCACCATCAGGCCATGTAATATCGAAAATAGGACCACGTCGTTTTATATTTCCGCCATGTGATTCCAGATAGCTCAATGTCATCTTTTCAATCCAATATGGTAGAGGATGTGACCGAAGCTCTTTTGCCAGTCCGGGATCGAGTGATTCGGATTCACCAAACACGGATTTACTTTCGGCAACTGCCTGGGCTTGTTCTCGTACTTTAGAAAGTGCTTTATCAACGGCCGAATCTACTTCATCGGGTTTTAATATAGCTTCCATATATGCTTCATCAAATATCTGAGCTGCTTGTGCAGAATCAAGGACATCGGATGTTTTATCTACACCAAAATCCTGTAAAATAACCGACAACTTGTGTTCAAGTATTTCCCGGACACGGTGTTCGACTGTATCTTCAAGAACAAAATTAATCGCCCGCACAACCTTCGTCTGGCCGATGCGATCCACCCTTCCGATTCGTTGTTCCAATCGCATCGGATTCCACGGTATATCATAGTTAATGACAACGTGACAGAATTGAAGATTTAAACCCTCACCTCCGGCTTCTGTCGATATCATAATCCTCGTATCTTCGGCGAACTCTTTCTGTGCTCTATTGCGTTCCTCAAAATCCATAGAACCGTTTAGACGGACGACCTTAAAACCACGCTGGGTTAGAAATTCAAACAACATATCCTGAGTTGAAACAAACTCGGTAAATATCAATAATTTAACATCGGGATCGCTTTCTTCCTGTTGGATTTTATAAATCAGTTCCAACAATGCCTCGGCTTTTGCATCGGTCGATGAGCTCATCGTCCGCTCTGCCATCTCAAGCAATAAGCGTACCTCGTCACGTTCGTTTGATAGCTCCTTCATTCGTGAGCCGATAACTATATCGATTTGCTCCTGCCCGTCGAGATCCGCCCACTCCTCATCAGATAACATAGGGAAAAGTGAGAGTTGTTCTTCAGGTGCCTGCAGCGCTTCATACCGCCGTTTCAGTGTAGTATAAATTGCCTGAGTTGAGGATGTTACCAGGCGCTGCATCAGGATCATCAGGAAACCGATATGTCCCTTCTTTTCACGCAATGCACGGTCATACCCCTCACGAACATACTCGGTTACCGCATTATACAGTTTACTTTGATCGCTATGTCGGGTAGCCCAGCTAATTGATTCCGTTCGTGTTTGACGTGGCTTGAAAAGCGGTTTACCGTCTGCATCGATAGCTCGCCGTTTTTCAGTACGGATTACGTACGGTTGTACACGCTCGTGGTGAATGCTTTCGACATCCGGGAATGCCTCTTCATCGAGAAGTGATATTATTCGATGGAATGCCTCTGTTTTGCCCTGATGTGGAGTTGCAGATAATAATAGTAGATATGGAGACGCTTCTGCGAGTCCCCGACCAAGCTTATACCGGGCGACCTGCTCGGTTGTCCCGCCAAGACGATGAGCTTCATCCACTATTATGAGATCCCATCCCGCACCAAGTAAATCTTCAAACCGCTCACGGTTATATTCATCCACTTGCTGTTGTGACCAGCCCCGGCGCCCCTCTATCGGTTTTACAGAATCCACAGGACATACAACCTGTGAGTAAGACGTCCAGATATTGTCATTTTGCAGGATACGACGATAGGCATCAAAATCACCGGGTATGAGCAGACGAAAATCTTCGTTGAAGTGTGTTTTCATCTCGGCAACCCATTGTGTTACCAATCCTTTTGGCGCTACGACAAGCGTACGCCGTACTAACCCACGTAGCTTTAGTTCCCGCATTATCAGACCGGCTTCTATCGTCTTTCCAAGGCCGACCTCGTCTGCAAGAAGATACCGTACACGCTCTTCATTTATTGCACGGGATAACGCCTTTAATTGATGTGGAAGCGGGATAACCGATGCCTCAATTGGGGAGAGAAGTACATCGTGTGATAGAATATCATTTATTTTGGAAGCAGTAATTAGATAGTTTAAATACGAGTTATTATTCTTATTATCAATTTCGTTGAGAGGACGCAGGCTATCTAATTTTACTCTAACAACCGAATTAGATGCGGGAAGCCAGACAAAGCAGAACTTTTCACCCCAGAGTTCTTGGTTTTCAATTAAACAACATATTTGACTGTAATTTTTATTGTAATACCATTTAGACATTGAGTCATTCATTTGCTATTGCATTCATTTAACTCCCAACGACCTGTTGGATTTGAACCAGTATGTGTATCCTTGTGCTAATTTCTTCATAAATTGGAATATTAACTCCTTCGGCTACCTCAAACGAAACTACCAATCCATAAGGAATGGGATTTTTTATTTTAGATGCCTCCTCTTTACAATTAACTTTAATAGCAATTGTATCACCCTCTGTCAAAGGAATAGCTCGTTCGTATTCAAATACTTCATGTTGAATCGTACCCCTGCGAACAGTTTGCCAGTCGCATGCTTTCCGATCAAATGGAAACTCATCATTTTCTAAATCAAACCAAACATTAGCTGCACGATACTTATGTGTGGTCGGTACTATAGGTGATAAATATCCAAGGGTAACAGTTAGTCGCCGCCATATTCTATCAGAACTAAGTGAAGGTGGTAATGGAAGCCGAAATATATGTGCTTCTTCATTATGCAACTCACCAAAACCGAGTAAAGTTGCTCGTTGCGGTGTGCAATCAAGCACACGATCAAAATCCGGAGCACCATAGCCCAACCATCTTGTTAATGTATTTTTAATTTCACGACTGTTGGTATTATTATTTTGAATAATTGCCCGAAGTCTATCACCAGCATCGCCCCAATTTGAACTATGTACAATAATTGATTTGAGAAGTGGAATGATTATTTGTTGCCAATCAAGGTCTGTTGTCTGTGTGTCTAATATTTCTTTAAGAACATCATAACATTTAGCTGCATTCCGACTAACCAACGCTGTTGAGTTACTTGTACCCGTGGTGTATATAGTTTCATTTAGTGTACCTTGTCTCCCCGGGTGAGCGACTTTACATCCCGGTGGTCTAATAAAATTCACCAAATTGAGCTGAAGGTTTTCATCATTTGAGGGTATGATAGGTTTACGGTATAGTTGTCTTCCACCTTTATACAATATTTCGGGTTTCACAGAACGTCTATATCCACTGCCAAGTGGTGAGAGAGGGCTTGGTAACAGATGTGTAAATGGATTAACTAAGTCCTCGCTAATCATACTCTCAGACGAATCGTAATGCATGGCACCAACAGTTAAAGAATTTATAGATTCAGCTGGTGACACTAACCTCCGTATTCTACCATCTCTTAAAATAGCTTTTACTATAATTTCTTCTATTTCTTCTGATGTAAGCGTATCAAACTCTTCGTTTGTTATTTCAAGGTCAAGATTTTCAATACAATTTCCAGCACTTACAATAAATAATATATTATATTTATAACTCAGCCAATCTAATAATCGAGCAAGTGGGCTCATTGAACGATCAAACCGACGACTTCGATCACCAATTGATATATTTATTATCCTGATAGAAGGTGCGATTGGTTCATTTTCACCTTCCGCTTCGAAGAGGCGACGGATTGAACGATGAATCAGATCAACAGGTAAATAATCATCAGGTATATATTCTGGTCGAGGTACGATACCTGCATGCTCATAAGGTATCATTATTGGACGGATATACACAGGTGAGTGTAATGGGTCCTCAGAATCATTAAGATCACCATGTATAATTAATGACGCAACAGATGTTCCATGCACCCTATCTTGTGCTTGGTAGTAATTTGAATAATCATCAGGGTCATCTAATATTAGACGTTCAGAAAGAAGGACATGGTTTGTTAAGGGTAAGCCATCAAAAACAGCAATCAATGGATTTCCCGTAGGCAAAGGTTGTTGCTCCATTATTCTGTGTGTTTCTGGTTCACCATCTGGTTGTTCTCGTCCTATAACTGTTTGACCAACTGGTAAATACATCATAACATTATCACACATAACCAATTCTGTAGAAGGATTGTCAATAATTTCTCGAATGGCACCTCGGGGTAATTCACCAAGAATCGCGTGATACGAAATTTCACCAATAACACATTGTGTAATGATTCTACCACCAAGATCGCCAACAAGTTCTGTTACAATCTGTTCGCTTAATTGTCTTTTTTCTTCACCTTTTCTAAACCATAGTTGCGCCTCAAACCGAATCGGATATTCACTTTGAAACGCTAAATCTTCCCTCCAAGCCTCAATAACCCCGGTTTCAAGTAATCTATCCTGGACCCCCCATCTACGTATGTCTTTTAATGAATGGAATATATCACGAAACTTTTTTAATCCCCATTCAAATTCTAATTCTGGATTATCAATATAACGACTCCATAAAGACAGTAATTCATTTAGCGCTCTTTGATTAGTCATTATCAGATATAGCCGCCCACTAAGTTCCTTGTCAGGTTTCTTTTCCTCGTAAAAATCCTCATCAGGCATCATTTCCTCAAGTTCATGTTCCCCCAGCCATTCTAAACCCTCAATCTTTCTTACAGCATTTGCAAATTTCTCAATACTTCCAATAGTTTCTAAAACGAGTACTTGTTCTGGATCGACATCTGGAATGCTTTGTTGAACTTCAGCTTTTCTTGTTTCAAAAGCAGATTGGAGATTATTGAATTTTGGAAAAAGACGCTCCCCTTGGCGTGTGTGGTCTGGTCTTATTACTCTACCACCACCACCTGTGAGTTTTGAACGCAAGACTTTCGTTGGTTCTGGAAAAACAAGAAGTGGACGATCCGGCATTATTTTCCTCCTCGTTTTTTCGTATCACTATGTATAGACCTTATTGGCCATTGCTTTATTGTTTGCAAAACTATTTTTTCTATATTCATATTTGGCTGTTTAAGAACATATTGTCTAATCACACTCAATCCGAACTCTTCTGCTTCAGCGAAGCTGATACCATGCAATTTTTTTGACAGTTCAGATGTATTAATCTTCGAATCTATTTCCATTTTTTTAAAAAATGCAATAAACCATTCTTCGAGTCTTTCTTGTGAAGGCTTTGTGAGTTCTATTCGAATTTGAAAACGTCTCCAAGAAGCTCTATCTAATAATTCAGGATGATTTGTTGCTCCAATAACTACGACATGGCTTGGTAACGCATCAATTTGCATAAGAAGAGAACTGACGACTCGTTTTATTTCTCCTGTTTCATACAGGTCTCCACGTTCTTTCCCAAGGGTTTCAAATTCATCAAAAAATAATACACACTGTCGAGTAGAGGCAAAATCTATCAATTTGCGAAGCCTGTTTGCCGTTTCACCTAAGTATCGCCCTACTACACTATCATATCGAACTATAAATAATGGAATTGTAAGCAATTCTGCAATTGCCTCAGCGAGCGATGTTTTTCCATTTCCAGGAGGGCCAACCAATAGTATTCGATTGCGAGGTTCTAAATTATATGACCGAAGTAAATCCCGACGATGATGTTCTTTAACTAAATCTTGGATAATTTGTCTAATTTCATCTGATAAGATTAACTCGTTAATATTTCGTTGAGGTATCACCTCTTGGAATAAATTCTCTATACGCTGATCAACTGTTAATGGACCATTTGTAAAAGATTGATTCTGGTTGGATTGTCTTAGTAAATTATCCAATCTTTCTGCTAATACCGTGTGCTTCTTCGCTCGTTCTTCAGCAATAATAGACTCAACAACATTGCGAAAACGTAATTTATCACTATTTAAACCATATTTAATTAGCTGTATCAACAAATCTGATCTTGCCATTCTTATTCTCCTGTTCTCGTCAATGCCTGATCATACCACATTAGCAGTTTCGGATCTTCCTGCAACACGTTATCAGGAATTTTCTTGGCTATATCTATTATCGTTTTATAATCCTTCTCCTGCCATGCCTTTTTAAATCCCGCCCGGATAGCTTCAAGACGAAACACCTTTAATTTTCTTTGTGTTGATTCCTTATATTCCTCGAATTCCTTAAGCAGTGACCGTTCACGTAGCTTTTCAAGGTCTCCTGCTTTATTCGGATCCGGCACGTACCAGCGGTCTTTTGCTTTTGCCTTTAATTTTGGGTCATCCTTCTGTAAATTTCGTAGTTCTTTAAAATTAGAGGACAGATAGCTGTGGATTTGACTCGGGACTTCTCCCTGACCGTCATATCTTAAAAAATTCTCTGCAAGCAGGTCAGATAATTCAAGCGGTTTCTCGTGTTTCTGCCAACCGCCGAGTTCACGCATAAATGCAGGATGAATATCTTGAAATGTTTGTGGTTTAGCGGTGAGTTGCTGTTTGAGCCACTGTATTGCAGATGCTTCATCATTTACAAACAATTGTAATTGAAGTACTTTGTTGACAGACATCCGCTTCTTATCGTACTCTGCCACCTGTTCCGGGAGAAAATACATCCCATCACGTTCCGGAAACCGTTGTGCTAATCCTTTGTAGAAATCACCTGCTGATGTTGGCACAGATACTCCACGCTGTACATGGAAAGCAACCATTCTGTCAAATAGTAAATAATTTTGACGTTCTACTATTACTTCCATTTCGCCATCTTTTGAAACAAAAATAGGAAGTTGTTTTAAATGTGTGCGAATAAAATCCCAGGCACCATCCTCTGTACCTGCACTTAGTTGAAATCTCCGTTCTAATCCGTCATTTGGTTTATATGTTGAAATAATCAAATCTTGCTTTACCGCACCAGCAGCTGTAACTTGATTAAAACTGCCTTGCTTCTTATCTATAGATCTGACATCAGCTATTACAAAACCTGCATGTTGTATTGATTCTTGAATAGCATTCCAAACGCTGTTTTTGGAATTATGAAATTCTACTGTCATCCATCGACCCGGTTTTAACACACGATAATATTGTATAAAACAATTAGTCATAATTTCCTGATAATCACTTAACTCCTTTCCCTGGGTTTTACTCTGAATAGCTTCACTATCATTATTTGTATAAACTTTTAACCAGCTCTCCAAAATAAAACTTAACTCTGAATACATCAGATTACCGCCAAATGGTGGATCTGTAAATATATAATCAACTGAGTTATAATATCGTAAACTATTATCTGTACTAACCGTTTCAATGACAGGATTATATTTAATCAATCTTATACTGTCTAATATAATTTGTAACTTCTGTTTCAATAGTCCAAGCAAGATATTTTTTTCTATCGGCAATGCACTTATATATAATGTCCCCGATTGGGAACCCGTCAGTATAGGCTTCTTTCCTCCTCCCTTAAATATTATACGAGTCATTAATGTACTGTGTGTAGAATCATAAGAATTAATTAAAAACAAGAGTTGTTTACTATATTTCGATTTCTGTGCATAATACCTCAATGCCGAAAGTATAATTAAATTACGTTTAGTATAGAAATGGTGAACATTCGTTATACCTAATCTTCTTGGCTCATTAGTCTTATCACCTTCCGGCAGGTAATTTGTTGGATACCAATAGTTAATCTCGTAATTTTTTATTTTTTCAATAAGTTCTATATCATAAGTATCCGGCTTCTTTTCATATCTTTTCTTTCCAATGTTATAATTTATCAATACGGGATAACGTTTCAAAACTCTAATAGTTTTATTTAGAGCACTATCATATATAGATGTCCACGCTCTTTTTAAATCTCTCCTGTTAAGCATTACATTGCAATTATTACATTCAAAGGTATCTAATATTTTACCCTTATTTTTATCTACCACAATATCCCAATATAAAAATTCTGTTGAACATTCTGGACAAACAAATAATTCTGACCAAAGAGTATAATTAATAATCCCTTTGGTTTTACCATCGATGTGTAATGTTTCATATACCCATCCATATTTATTTGTAACCTCATCCAACAAATATTTAGCCTCTCGTTCAAAAATATTAATATTTATGGGGGTGTTTAAATTGTAGGCGATAAATGATCCCAATGGTGAAATATCATTTAGCACAGCAATACGTTTTCCAAATTCTGAAAATGGTTTATTTTTTTCATCAAGGATAGTACCATCCAATTTTATAGTGTATCCAAGTGATTCTATACTTGCTTTACTACCACACAATTGTGAGGCGACTCCAGTCATTCCAGTACCACTAAAGCCGTCATAAATTATATCATTTGGTTCAGTATAATGTAAGATGTAGCGCATTATTGCTTTGTGGGGAACTTTTGTATGATATGAATGAGCATCGTAGAAAATTCCACTACGCCCTTCACTAACATCAGCTGCAAATGGCTCACGCCTGTAATTATCATCCTCCGGATCGTATGGTTTTCCATAATGCTTTATAAAATCCTCGATAAACGGATTAGGACACGCTGTATAGTACGGTGGATCCGAAAGCTCAAGTATATCCTCATCCTCTCCTATGGGAAATCCCTCAATTTTCCGGAATTCAGGGTCTTTTAATTTCTCCCTCAAAATGTCAAGAAAATACTCTCTACGCTCCTCATCGTTTGCAAATTTCATACCGAGGCATTCGACCTCGCCTTCCTCAATGACCTGCTGCTCCATCGACTTATCCATGAGTTCAAGTTGTTCATCGGAATCAATCAGTAATCCCGGTTTTGCTTTCTTTTTACGGCGTGCCATATACTACCTTATAATAATCCGAATTTTTTTAGGATCTTTACCTTTTGTAATCTTCTGGATAAATGAATTAAACCGTTCCTGCATCTCATCGACTGTTACCGGTGAGCCGTTCTTAAATAATATGGATTTGAGCTCATCCAAAGAAACCTCTTTCTTCTCCAATCCTGACAGGACATCCTTCAAGGTAGAAATAAATTCCTGATCTATTTTTTCGGGCAATTCTTTGGTTTTCAAGAGATCCCGCACAATATTTTTCTGGTGTGGCTCCAAAAGCTCGATCGCCTCTTTGACTGTTGGATCTTCAAGATTTTGTATAAGAGTTTCCGTCCACGATTGCATCAACCTGTCAAGCTCATCATCCAGTTGAGACAATGTCTCGTTTGCCGATAGTAAACTGCCATGTTCACTCGGCTTAAAAGAACAGTGTGGACAAATCGTTTCTGTTTCAAGCTGCTTCTCCGACAACTCGGTACACGTTGCCATATCACCAAGCCGGTTCTGAAAATCCGCCAACTGGGATGATGATAGAATTTCAATCGTCGCAAGACGTTTCAGCGTATCGAAACGATAGTCCCGCACGAGGTCGTTTTTCTTCTTATCACCTTCCATCCCAAGCCGGGCACGACTGTGCATATCGATATATGCCGAGATATATTCCCGCTTGAGAGATTTAAGCTCTCTCAATGCTTCCTGCTTAAATTCCTGCGATGATCTTTTGTCTTTCCTCATAATTTCACCGGTGATGTATTCTTTTACATCTTGAATACGTCCGGTTAGTGGATTCTCCTCCGGTAAAACCGAACCTGAAACAGCCAAATATTGACTCAGCGGTTGCAGAGTATTTACAACGTCTATGAGTGCATCCAATTGTTTCAATCCATCAAGACCTTTTTTATACTCCTTAATCTGTGCTACATCATACCGGAAATTCTTTAGTTTGCCGGGTGTGTTATAGACCTGTAGCGACTCCAGAAACTCTTTCGTATCATTCAATGTCGATTTATACTTTGTATGGTCATCGTCCGGTAATACATCTCTTCCCCAAACCGTCAGTCCATCTGAAAGTTTTTGGTGGATCTCAACAACAATTTTTAATTTTCCTCCGACAGCTTTTTGCATGTCATTAACTGCTTCATCTTTTCCGTCTGTTACAAGCTGCACCAAACCGGGAGAAAGCCCGAGCACTTCATATAGCGCTTTAAGACCCGGGAGATTCCAATCCTTTGGCTTCTCGATATGTTTGAAGTTTTGAATATCTTCAATGGATAACGATGCAAGCGTCTGCATCGAAGCTGCATCTATCTTTTTACCAACCAACGATAGCACAATATCGCCGGAATACACAAGGGCCGTAAGTAATACCGTAACAAGCTCCGGTTCAAGGCGGTATGAATCGGGCGCCATATACTCAACGTCATTCACATCCTGTATTAACTCGGAACGGTTTACTACCTGTCCGTGCGGTTTCTTCTTAATAATCTCCTGAATATATTTGGCATATTTCGAACTATATGGGTCGATCTTATCTCCGTCGAGCAGTTCAAGCGCATCCAATACTGCCGAAGCAAGCCGTGTCTTTCGGTCAAGCACGATATACTTAATCGCATCCTGTACTGCCTGTTCACGATTCTCAGATGTAATAAGAACGGAAAAAACAGGATATTCTGGTGCATCATCATTAAAGGACCCTGCAAGGCAAACAGAGCCAACGGTATTTACAATGTCACGGATATTGGAAGAACCACCGGTTGAGTGCAGTTTGCCTTTTACCCATTCAAGCAACGGTTTTCGTTTCCCCTGATAGGTGACCTCGAATGCGGTTGTAATATTCTTCTGCAACCATTTAACCAACTCATTCAGGTGTCCCTTCGCTTTTTCATCGTAGGTAATTTTCTTTTGCCCCGAAGCAGTAGCAGATAGCGCAACAGCACCTGCATACAACAGTAAACTCTTATTAAATACATCGTCCCTTCCCATAAGATGGAAAAATACTTCGTCATGTTTTTTTTCATCTTTATATCGAGGCGGATCGAAGGGTTGAATAAAATATAGATAAAAATCACGTGGCGGCGCTGCGGTAGAGCGTTCATTTGGTGCACCGAAAAAAATATACCCTTTTCGAAAAACCTTGCGTTCCATCCATTCTATTTCATGTGCCCATATATTGTATCCATCAACATGCGGTTTTTGATCAATGAGCTCGATCGCATGTTGTAATGAATTAAAATAATAACGGTCGAGCTCCGAATCACCAATACTTTCTGCACGTTTTTCGATCAGGGCGTCATAATCTTCTGTTTTCTTAAGGTCGATATAATATTGCCGGTTATCCTGATTCACCGATATAAACTGACCGCTGAGCGTTCGATGTATCTCACGCAATACGGTTTCAACCTGCGATAACAAATCGGCATCTGGTTCTCCTCCCAACTCTTCTATACCAGGTTGGTATAATAAAAGCGAATCCCGCAATTCATCTGGTGTAGCCCCTATCGCCGCATGAATATCTCCCGTTGTAAGCCTATGAACTGACAGGGCATGAATTATACGTCTCGCCATCGGTTTATATTGCGGGCGTGTGAATGCGTGATTAATTCTATCTTCAAGAACCGTGCTGCAATCTATCACTGCCCTTATATCAGGATCAGAGCGGTAGGAAGTATTACTGCGCAAATATTCCCAGTATGAATCGTACGCAATAATTCCCGGGCGATCATCAGGTACAGTTTCGTTTAATAATTTGCGCATAGCATGAGAGAGGGTCCTTAGGACTTCCCTCTTTTCAATAACGGTCACTTTTTCAAATGTATCAATATAGTCGGGATGTACCGGGAATAATCGTACAAACTCATCCATTCGCTCGTTCATATCGCCATAGAATTTAGCAAACGGAAGCAGATATTCCCGGATACGGGATTGCTGTTCGGCGTCTTTTTGAAGAAGACGTTCCGAAACTACAAATTTCACATCTCTTCGTGCAATCAAAATGGAATCAAATCGGTCTTTAACACGCCGGAGACTATCGGAAACGTGTGCAAATCGACCGCTGTCGAATATCGCTTCCTGTACACCTGCGATAAACCGGAATCGAAGGAATTTGGTTACTTCACCTATTTCACGCAGAAAATTCAAATCCAGTATAATATCTTGACCTTTTCTCGAGTGTAGATAATCAAGCAACTCATCGACAACAAGCAACAATCCATGGTCGGGAAATTTTTCATGAAATGCACCCATCATTTCCTCGAACGCATCCTTGTTGTTTGTAATTGCGCGTACATCGGGAAATGAATAATCCACACCAAGAGATTGGAGATGCTCTTCAAGGTTTGATACAATAATGTCTCGGAAGCTCATTTCTGTCGAACCAATTTCCACACGAACTACCTTAAACTTACCGGCTATTGGTTTTGCCTTCTCTGCTACAGAATTGTCATTAAGTTGTGGTACTAAATCGGCATTCTCAGCGATACCCGAAATCACCGACATAAGATGTGATTTACCGGTTCCGTAGTTACCTACAATTAACAGTCCTTTATTATCGGCGGGGCGTTCAAACTGCAAATTCTCAAAAACAAGGTCAGTCAGACGCTCCGCCATTTCCGGAGAAATAACATAGGTAGAGACCAGATTCTTCGCTGTCTCAGCTTTATCCGCATCCACCAGTTTTATAACGGATTCGATAGGTTCAAACTTGATGAGTTCCTTGTATTTCATAGTATCCCCTTTAAAATAAGAGTATTAGTAATTTACTCTGTTTTCACGATTAAAAGTTCACCGGCAGGATATCGCCGGTACTCACGGTGATCCGTATCGGCGTATGTCAGATATCCGTTATTCACCGTTCCATTCCACGCAACAACCATGGGATAGTTACGTGAGATATTTTTCAGCAAACGTAATGGGTCTAATTTCAACTCAGGATCGAACAATATTTCAATATTGTCGAGGAGACGAATTTCTTTTTTCACATTTTCTACAATATTTTCCGTCAACTTTGCAACCTGTAATGCTCTTTGACGCTCCGTGAGATCGAGTAGTTGCTCGCTGAGCTTTAAATTCACATTAATATACTCAGCATCGGTTTTGCCCTCAACTTCCCGCAATACACCTGTTTTCCCTTTTCCCGATGGACCTACCAGTAAAATCAGCCGGTTGTACATCGTGCTGATGTTTTCGAGGTGGTTGAGGATGTGGGTGGGTGTGTTCGATGTATTTTGTATATTATTTATTTTTACTTTATTCAAATGCGTAACCCGATTTTTCAAATTCGTTGAAGATTGTTTCTATTATATCGTCTGTGATATGATGTTTTATGGATTTTATCCATAGTGCATAGTTACATCCAGAGAATAATAAACTTGCATTATGTCGGCCAAGATATTCAGAATCAGGTTTCATATATAAATGCACATTATTTCTATTTTTATACAGCAAATCTATAGTCCATTTAATTCCTTCATTAAAACTTAATTCTGGCCATGCCCATCTATCATAATATTTATTTATCAACTCTTCTGACCACGGCAAGTATTCATTCTCACTTAATAACTTCCAATCCCACCGCTCAAGATATTTGTCAATAAACTCAACCGACCATGGGAGTGCTCTATTAAAGCTAAGGTCTCGCCAGTTTAATCGATCCTTATACCTTTCAATAAATTCCTCATCCCATTCAAGTATTACGTTGCTGCTGATAGCATTCCAATCGACCTCAGTTTCATTTTTTTTAAGAAAATCAATATCCCACGGCATACTGCGATTTTTATATAATTCACCCCAATCTAATAAAGAGGCATATCTATTAATAATTTCCATAGTCCAAAATTGGTTTTGGTTTTTACTAAATTCTTTCCAATCTATTATATCTGTAAATTTATCAAGTATTTTAATGGACCAAGGTATTCTGTTGTTTTTTGATAGTTTATTCCAGTGGAATCTATTTTTAAATCGTTCTAATATTTCATCATTCCAAGGAATTCGCTTATTCATACTTATCCATTTCCAGGCCCATCTGTCTTTATATTCATCTAGTATATCAACTGACCAAGGCAAAGCATTATTTCTGCTTAAACAACCCCAATCCCACCGATCTTTGTATTTATTAATTAGCTCGCTGGTATATGGAATAGCCCAATTCCAGCTTAATCTATTCCAATCCCAATTATCTTCATATAGGTTAATCAAATCCTCCGACCATGGCAGTCCAGTATTACTGCTTAGCAAGGCCCAATTTAACATTTCACCATATTTCCTCAAAAATTGAATCGACCAGCCATACCTTCTTATCTCACTTATGGTATCCCATCTACCATTTTGAATTAACCTATCAATATATGATTGAGGAATAACTATATTATAGTTCATTGTCAATAACTGATCATATAATTTCCCCTCATATTTAATTATTTGTTTTTCATTCAATGGATATGAGTAGGATATACACTCGATAAAATATTTTTTGTTTCTTATTAAAAAGTCAGATAAAAAATACGTTTCACTTATATTATCAATTACTCTTTTTATTAAATTTTCAGAAACAAATGGTTTGAATGCTTTGTCCCAGACACTAGTTGGTATCTTCGGATTATCTACCCAACCCCAAATCCATCTATCCTTATATCTTTCTATCAGCTGGATTGACCATGGTAGACCTACATTATTGCTCAACCTTTTCCAATCCCACTTGTCAATATATTCATCTATCAATTCTATTGTCCAAGAAATATCGTCTGCTTCACTTAAAGCATCCCACTCCCATTCTTCTTCATATTCTTTTATTACATCCCACGTAAATGGTAGTTTTTCAGCACCATCATAATACTCCCATTTTCCAATTTCCTCATACTTTTGATGGAATTCTTTTGACCAAGGTAATGATGGGTTAACCTGCAACAGCCTCCAATCCCATCTCTCAATGAATTCATCAATCAGGTCATCAGACCATGGGATGAATTCACTCCGGCTCAGTGTGGTCCAATTCCATTTATTTTCATATAATTTCAATAGTTCAATAGACCAAGGCAATTTCCTGTTACCGCTTAAAACATCCCAATCCCATCGATCCTTGTATTTCTCAATTAAATCTAATGTCCAATTGACACCTTCATTAATACTTAATATTCTCCAATCAACTATATCCTTATATCTTTCTATAGATTCTTCATTCCAATTTACATTTGGATTGCGGCTTATCCATTTCCAATCAACATTTTTTTTAAAATGCTGAAAAATATCATCAACCTCTATATTGATGCCCTCAAAACTAAATTTATCCCAATATATCTTGTTTGTATATTTGTTTATAATCTCAATATCCCAAGGGAATTTATCATTCTTGCTAAAAAGGTACCACTCTATATAATTTTCACATTCCATGATTATCTTTTTTGACCATGGAAACGGACGAATAATCATTAAATAGCTCTGTAATGCTTTCCAATCCCATTCTGATTTATATTTTATTATAAGGTCTTCGGTAAACTTGCAATGGTAGTTCCAAGAGAGAGCTTTAAAATCTACGTAATCATGATAGTGGTCAATTAGTGTCTCATCCCATTTTATCGAATGGTTCCGACACAAATTACTCCAGTTCCATTTATTTTTAAACACATCAATGAACCAAGTTGACCAGTTTATTTTATCGTTAAGACTAAGGTTATCCCAATTTAAAATATCACCATATTGCTCAATCAACTTAGCATCAAATGGATAATGTCGTGAAATGCTGTATATAAACCAGCGTGGATTTCTAAGAAAGAACTCGTAATAACGTTTATCTGTAGCTGCTATGATTTTATTGGTAACCGTCAATGCTTGAGAAATATTCTCAAGTGAAACCGGTTCCTTTTTAACGATTGAACTCATATATCAACTGCTATTAATATATCGTTAAACTTTTAATGCTTGCAATTCTGCTTCCAAACGAACTTTCTTCTCTGAAAAGTATTCGTCCATATCGGTAATTGACGTGATTATTTGATAGGTATCCGATGTTTTCAATTGTTCAACTTCATCACGTAATTCAGTTATAGACTTTCTCAGTGTCTGGGCGTAAGTGCGTAGTTTATCCGTCTCAGTCAGGGATTCAATTTTCATCATAACACCATTCCGCCCATCAACTTGATGCAATATCCTTCCAACTTCTTCAATGTCACTTTCATCGTATGCATTTTTCAGTCTTACGAATAATCTTGTAAGCTTCTCTTTTAATTCATCTGCAACAACATCAGGGTGACAAAATTTACTTGCCCTTCTAAACATCCTTTTTAATTCCTCTCTTTGTTCCGCCGATAAATAAACTAATCTTTTCTTTTTGGTCTCTTGGTTCTGTTTATGAAATCTTTCATAATCATTTTCCGCATCTTTATGTTCGCTCTTAAACCGTTTATCCTTTTTTGCTTTTTCTCTTAGTTTTTCTTTTTTAATTTTAAGAATCTCACTAATTAGGTCACCCAACTCACGATGGTACCGGATATTAAAGTCATGAATAGTTTTCTCAATGTTTGCTTTTTCGTTGGTGAGTGCATTTAACTCAGCTTCAAGCTTTCGGATTTCAATTTTTAGGGCCTCAACCTCAGGGTCTTCATATTCTACAAGAGACTGTGCGTTCTGTAAATATTCCTGGATTTGAGAAATGGCAGATGTATAGTCTTCTTTCTGTAGTGCTGAAATTATTTCTGAGAGCTGATTATTCGAATCCACACGATCCTTAATCAGTTTATCAATATGCGATGGTATATCAATATACTCTTCTAAGAGAATTAATGATCGGATAATTTCGAGGCGTTTAAGGGTGTTGTGAAAAGCGGATTTCATATACAAACTAATTATATATAAATGGGTTCAGAAAGGACAACTATCGGGAGAATTATCCCCTTAAGTCATTAAATATACATAATTTATAAAAGAAATCAAGGAATCGATACAAATTTTCAATTATTTCGTAAACCTTATCCCATCAATGAAAAACATAAATATTCATTTGGATTTCGTATCATACACTGTTATAGGTAACTTTTAACCTGCGCTGAGATTTATCATTAGATTCTTACAAAACACATTTTGTTGAAATCCACCCATATTTTCCCGATATTGATAAGTCAATGACAATTCTATCCAGAGGTTGGGTTCATTCTGCCATATTAGACTATACGTTTCAATGACCATTATTTTCAAAATCGACGAACTATTGCTAGATTTATTCCCCCGGACGAGAGAAGCAAATTTTGACCACTCGGTACTCAAAGACGAACTTACGGATTTCTATTCATTAGGACCGTACAAGCCGAAAGTTGAAATCGAGGACGACTTTGTAACCATCGAAATCGACACACGGTTGATTGAAACCCAAGAGCAGGACTACCGGAAGGTAGTGGCGCTTTGTGAGAGGGGGCAATTCCAAGAGGCAAAACAGATACTGGGTAACCTGCTTGATAAAGCCCCACACATGTCCGAGTACCACAGAATCCTCGGACAGATTCACTCCGATGAGGGTAATCAGGACGAAGCCATTGACTGTCTGATAGACGCCCTCCGGTGGGATCCGAAGAACAGCCACGCCTTCATCCTTATGGGGAACATCTATGCAAAGTATAAGGAAGATGAACCCACCGCGATGAAATATTTCGACAGAGCGCTGGAGATCAATCCAAAAGATGCTATAGCAATGAATAACATTGGTGCAAACCTGGTGCAGCAGGGTCACCGTGACAAAGCGGAGGAATATTTCAAAAAGGCCCTTGAAGTTGATCCTGAGTATCCCAACACTCACTACGCACTGGCGATGGTGGCCAATATGGATGAAAACCATCTGGCAGCATTTCAATCCGCGATTACAGCGATGCTAAAATCCCGCCGCCAGGACGATCTGTACAAACATTCTGCCAGCCTCGCTTTCGAATCGGCCAAGAACTCTCTTCGGAAGAACGAAACGGAAAAACTCGTTTCCACCTATGTCGATAAATTGGAATCCGAATCGGGAAGAAAAATCGAGATAACTCCCGACGAATCTGTTTCATCGACCGCAAAGCTGGAGGTTGCAGAAAACTATAACCGCGATGAACATGTCATCCGCTATAAGCCGAATTATCCAGCCGTCAACCATCTCATCATGCACGAGTTGGTACACCTTGACTACATCATTCAGGCACGGGTAGCGGATCGTAACGAGTTGTTTATTTCCAACAAGAGTCATCAGCGAGAATTTGAAAAGTCGTTAAAGAAGCACACCAAGAAGATGCAGAAAAAAGGGTTTGACGACAACACCATATCGAAATATTATGCCGATATATTTAACGGCCTAAACCTCCAGATGTTCAACACCCCTATCGACCTCTTCATCGAGAACGACCTGTACGTGAAGTATCCGGATTTACAGCCGGTTCAATTTCTCTCCATCATTGAACTCTTGAAACAGGGCATCAAGGCAACCACCGATCAGCGAATAATCAGCATCGCACCGGACAGCGTGCTCTCGAAGAGCAAAATATTGAACCTGATTAACGCCCTGCAATTCAGAGACCTCTATGGATACGACTTGATACCGGAATTTAAACCGATGGAATCTGAGGTAAAACGTGCACAAGACCTGTACGATGAATACCTCGAATACCGAGACAACAAAGAACCCGGGCTGGAGTACGAACTGATCGAACGCTGGGCATCATACCTCAACATCGACCAATATTTTGACCTCGTGGAGGAGGAATCCTACCGGAAGCAGTCCTCACCCGAAAGAACGCTTGAATCAATCGAGGAAGACCCATACGGACTTGAGGATGTTGATCCGGCAAAAGAACGGAAGATGAAGCGCTTTCTGGAGGAGCACAAGGACAAAGACATCAACATGGCGGTGACGATGTATATGGTGGAAGCTCTCCAGTATTTTGCCGATATGCCGCAGGATAAGGTCAAGAATATCGCCGTCGAGATAGCGGAGGTGGGTATGCACGGCATCAGTCCGGATAAGAAGGGATACCGGGTGCGGACAATTCCCGATACTGAATTCAGTGGGTACCACTTGCTTGCATATTATTACGTAAGCTGGGCGATTGCTTTGCCCGAGATGATGGATAAGTTGCAGATGCCGTTTGGTAGGGAGTATGAGGTGGCGAAGGGGTTTGTGGAGAGGGGGGAATCATAAGAACAAGAGAATGAATCATGAATAAAGAAATCCAAGAAGTATTTGAAAAATTGGATTATAATGTTGATCACAGGCGAGAACCGGATGAAAATCGATACAAGAAATTTCGTAAAGGATGGCATGATGCCGCTTCCAGCAAGGATAAATCCTATACTGCCAACAACTTAAAAAAGTTAACGTGGCAAAATCTNGGCTACAGNTTNGGAAAACATTTTGGATCTCAGGCGCCTGAATATATCCNGNAGGTGTTCGATTANCTTGCNCTACGATACGAANANGATGCAAAATCTNTAGTCTGGAGTCCGGTNAGCGGTGAAGACCGGCTTCTGCAAAAGTATTGGAAATCAGTTGGTG
>SL_3KL_010_SEDDRAFT_10000803_pt1 | contig 27446 bp, 19 predicted proteins | sample SodLakKL_010_SED_2_FD_10381 | JGI IMG/M metagenome (IMG submission 10381) | reverse complement strand
ACTGGGCGGCTCGCTGCCCGGCGACGAAATCAGGACCGCGCCGGAGAATGCCCAGAATGCGCGGGTGCAGGTCGTCCGGATCGGCATCGGCGTGCAGCTCCACCCGAACCAGTGCGCGGCCACTTTCCGTGCGCATGCCCAGGTCGTCGGGCTCGGCGCGGCCGGAAACCCAGCTGCTCACATCAGACGCCGTTCTCGTTTGCTCGGGCAAGGGCACCGCATGAAGAATCACCGGCTCCCCTTCCGAGGTCACCACGGACGAGGCCAACTGTCGAACCGCATCACTGCTCCCGCGCACCAGCAGTCCGTGGGGCGTGGCGGTATCGACCAGGGTCAGTCCGCCCGATTCCAGACCGGCGCGCCAGGCGGGATCCAGCGGTCCGATCAGTCCCAGCAGGAAATAAACCTCGTCGTTGGCATCGAGTGCATCCGGTGTGGACTCCGACACATTGCCTGACCAGCCGCGGTAGTTGATCCGCCCGGGATCGGCCAGTCGACTCGAGCGCTGTCGAATATCTGACCGCAGACGTCCTTCGGGCACCGACACCAGCAAACGGTTGTCGTACTCGTGCAGCACGACTGCCGCCGGCGAAAGGCCGCTTGCCAGCTCGGATGGCACCAGGTACTGGGCACGCGAGATCGAAGCGGCGGTGGCGGATGTCGATAGTGCCACTGACTGTGCCGGCATTCCCGGCAAGGCCGAGAAGGCAGCGGGGATGGCGGCCAGGGTGACGGCCAGAATGATCAGCGCGTGACCGATGAAACGCCTGCGGCCAGTCGGCCGGGCTCGCTCGAATGTTTTGGGCATTGGTCTTCCGATGTCGTGATGATGCATTGCTGGTTAATGGAGCAAGGCATCCCGTGTCAGCCGTCATGCCACAGGCATGTCACAGACACAACACAATCGCTGACGGCCGATATTTCGGCCGAAATCCAACGCCACGCCTGCTCACGCAGGCCAAACCGAAACTCCCCTTGGATCGAGCTGATAACTGACATTCCCGGCCCACACTGGACCGCCGGGATATCCTCAATTCCACGGTTATTCAAAAATCAGTATAGCCTGATATTCCAACCGCCTGCAAATGTCGGGCTTTCCAGGGCTGACTTTTCAGGGCCGCCGAGGGGACAGGCGTCCGGCGAAGCTGACGCCGGACAGCTCGGGGCAATCAAGTCCGGCTCGGGCTATTGCTCGCGCAACTTGCCGATGACCCCGGCATAATCATCGGCCCCAAAAATCGCCGATCCGGCCACCAGCATATCGGCACCGGCTTCGCGAATCTCGGCGGCATTGTCGGGCTTCACGCCGCCGTCGATTTCCAGGCGGATGTCGCGGCCGGAGTCGTCGATGATCTTGCGCGCCTGGCGCAGCTTGTCGAGTGCGGCGGGGATGAATTTCTGGCTGCCGAATCCGGGGTTGACCGACATGATCAGCACCAGGTTGACCTTGTCGATGACCCAGTCGAGCACATCCAACGGCGTGGCCGGATTAAACACCAGGCCGGCCTGGCAGCTCTGTTCACGGATCAGGGCGAGGCTGCGGTCGACGTGCTTGGTGGCCTCGGGATGGAAGCTGATGACGCTGGCGCTGACCCTTACGACAACCCCTGCAGCATCACCACTTCGTGGAAGGAGCGGAGCTTGACCTGCGTCAAGAAGAGCTGACTCATGCTCTTCTATGATCAAGTCGGGGGAATCTGATAAGGAGCATCGTGCGATGGCATTTGATCATGTACTGGTTCCACTGGACGGTTCCGGATTTGCCGAGCAGGCTATCGCCCACGCTGGGAGGATTGCCCGGGCTTTCGACTGCCGTGTCACACTGCTTCAGGTTCTCAATGGAGAACACCGCCGGAGCGGGACAGGCAGCAAGAGCATCGATTGGCGATTGTGTTGTACCCAGGCGGAAAGCTATTTGAAGTCCCTGGCCGATGATCCGCGCCTGGCCGATACGCAAGTGGAGATCAGGCTGACCGAGGGCCGACCCTCGGATCAGATTGCCGATTTCATCCGCAAGCACTCGGTCAACCTGGTGATCATGACTGCCTGGGGCGCCGGGGCTGAAACCGAGTTTCCCTTTGGTGGGACGGCGCACAAGGTTCTGGTCAGCACCGGGGTGTCCTACCTGATCGTGCGCAATGGCGCCAAATCGGCCGATGCCGTCGCCTACAAGCGCATTTTGGTGCCTCTGGACGGGTCTCACAAGGCTGAACTGGCTGCCCATGTCGCCATCGCCCTGGACGTGGAAAAACAAGCCGAAATCCGCTTCTACCATGTCATCTGCGAGCCCATCATGCCGCGCAGGCGGCCATTGACCCAGGCCGAGATCGCTCTGCGCGATCAACTGATCGAATGCAATCGCCGGGCGGCCGTTGGCCACCTGGATCAATTGCGTGAGCAGTTCGGAACCGGGCATGACATCGAGGTTCGAATCGATTGCTCCAAACTTCCACTGGAAAGCATTGCCGAGGTTTGTCGCAAGGACAGCCCCGACCTGATGGTGATGCGGGCACACGGAGGCAGCGAGTTGAACGGCTGGAGTGGAGAGTCCATCCTGCAGTCGGTACTGGCTAGGGTGAACACCCCGGTGCTTGCCCTTCAGGACGGCTTTGGCGTTCACGACCAGTAATCCGGTTGGATGCAAGCGACCATGAGTGAGCCTCCAACCGGCAAAAGACCCACCCAAAAGAATCTTGAAAATGCCCTTCGCACGCTCGCCGAGCAGGCCGAAAACACTTCTGCATGCCGCGCTCGAGCGCTTGACCTGAAATCTCGACAAACCCGTCTGGCAACCATTTATGCCGCGTTCGAGAAAGAGCGCGATACCGCTCGCACGGCCTCTCGTGGCGAAGAATGGTTTCTCGATAATCGGCATGTCATCGAGGATGCGCTTTCGGCCCTCAAACAGGATATGCCGGCTGGCTTTGTTCGCAGTCTGCCCGGGGTTTCGATCAACAACGCTTCCCCCAGGCCCCGGGTGGCCGAGCTGGCCGGCTTGTTACTTGAGCATGGCGGCCAGCCGGTCGAAGCGGCCTGGATCGAGCAGGCTGTCCATCGGTTTCAACGCTACCAGGCACTGACCATCGGCGAATTATGGGCTCTGCCGGCGTTCCTTTCCCTGGCGGTGATGGATCAGCTGATCACCGCAGGAATGCGCCTGGGCAAGGTGCAGACAGGAAGCGACCGAATAGAACAGGACCAGCTTGTCGATCAGATCGTTGGCGGTGTCTTGAGTCTGCGCACACTGGCCGCCCACGACTGGAGGGAATCCTTCGAACATCTCAGCCGCGTCGAGCAGATCCTGGCCGGTGATCCGGCCGGCGCCTATGCAAACATGGATTTTCTCACTCGCGACCGTTATCGGCGGCGCGTGGAGCAACTGGCGCGCAGCAGCCCGGGCACTGAGACCGACATCGCCGAATCCGTGATCAGCTTGTGCCAGCAATCCAGCCCGGGCAAACCACGCCACCATCATGTGGGGTACTGGTTGATCGGCGGCGGGCATGATCGTCTCAGAAAGGCAGTGGGTTACCGGCCGGGGATCGCCCAGCGTTGCCGGGATTTTCTGCTGCGGTGGCCCGGAGCGACTTTTGCGGTCCTGTTGAGCCTGTTCTCGGCCGTCACGCTGGGTCTGCTTGGTGCGTTCACATGGGGCCATCTGCATGGTCTGGCTTTTTCAGCCCTGGTGGTTCTGGCGCTGGTGCCCATCATCGGCTTGTCGGTGGCGCTGGCCAATGGCCTGATCACCTGGATCCTGCCACCCCGCACGCTGGCGCGCATGGACTTTGAACGCACCGGAATTCCGCCCGCCTTCAGAACGGCGGTGGTCGTGCCGGTGATCTTTGCCCGGCCCGATGATGTTGATCCGGTCTTCGAGCGCCTAGAAGTCAACTATCTGGCCAATGAAGACCCGTCGCTGGTCTTCGTGGTGCTGGGTGATCTCCACGATGCCGACGAACCGGAAACTCATGGGGACAAGAGAATTCTCGAGCGGGCACGGTCCCGCATCAAACGCCTGGCAAGCCGGCATGGTGAGCATCGCTTCCTGTTCCTGTCCAGACAGCGGCAATGGAACGCGGCCGAGGGCTGCTGGATGGGCTGGGAGCGAAAACGTGGCAAGCTCATGGAGTTCAATCGTCTGCTGGCCGGAGATGAGGACACCAGCTTCAACATTCGCTTCGGGCCGAGCAGCGTGCTGGACGATGTGCGCTACGTGCTGACCCTGGATGCCGATACCCGGCTCCCGCCGGGCGCTGCCTCGCAACTGGTTGGCACGCTGGCCCATCCGCTCAGCCAGGCCGTGCTTGATCATCGAAATGGCGGCCTCAAGGCCGGATACAGCATCATTCAGCCGCGCCTGGAAGTGGACCCGGACAGCACCAGCGCAACGCCGTTTACGCGCATCTTTTCCGGCGATACTACACTGGACCTGTATACCCATGCCAGTTCCGAGCTCTACCATGACTTGTTCGGAGAGGGCGTATTCACCGGCAAGGGCATCTACGACTGGCGAGCCATCGAACACACCCTGGCCGGGCGCATACCGGAAAACACCGTGCTCAGTCACGATCTGCTCGAGGGCATTCATGGTCGAGTGGGTTTGGCCTCCGATATCGTCCTCATGGAGCAGTTTCCCTCCAGCGTGGTGTCCTACATGCGCCGCCAGCATCGCTGGGTCCGGGGAGACTGGCAATTGCTGCCCTGGCTCAGGGCGAGGGTTCGGCTCGCCGACGGTAGACGTGAACCCAATCCGATACCGTGGATTCATCGCTGGAAGATCATCGATAACCTGCGTCGCAGTTTGCAGCCACCTGCGGTCCTGATCCTGATGCTGTTGGCCCTGTCCGGGATGCTTCCCGGCAGCGATGTGTTGTGGTTATTGGTGTTTGCGCTGCTGCTCGGTGCCGGGATGGTCACCGAGATGCTCGATGCGTTGGGTCGGAGCCTGGTCAGCCCCCGCTCGGCCCCGTCAAGATTACGCCGCCTGCCCGGCAATCTTTGGCAGCAGCTTAAGTTCTGGCTGCTCAACCTGGTGCTTTTGCCCTACCAGAGCGCCATACTCATCGACGCCACGGCGCGTGCCCTGGTACGCATGGGACTGACCCGGCGGCGTCTGCTGGAATGGACAACAGCCGCTCATGTGCAAAGAGGTCTGGCCAGCGCTCGTCGCCGACTGTGGCGGGAAATGTGGGCGGCGCCCGTGCTTGCGATCATCACATCGGCTGTGCTGGCTGTTCTCGACCCCCTGATGCTGGCCCAGGCTTGCCCGCTATTGCTGGCCTGGTTACTGGCGCCACAAATCGCCGCCTGGGTCGATCACGAACGCAGTGTTGTTGACGGGCTGCCGGATGAGGCCGGGCTTGCATTGCTCAGACGAGTGGGGCGTCGAACCTGGATGTACTTCGACCAACTGGTCGGACCGGACACGCACTGGCTGCCACCGGATAATTACCAGCAGGAGCCCAGGGTCGCGCTGGCCGAAAGAACCTCACCAACCAACATCGGCCTGGCCCTGGACTCTGGGCTGGCCGCTCATGACATGGGTTGGGTCGACAGTCTGAGCCTGGCCGCCTGGCTGCGCAACGTCACGGAGGGTATGGATCGGCTGGAGCGCTACCGCGGTCACTGGCTCAACTGGTATGAGTTGCGCAACCTGAACCGGCTCGAGCCGGCCTATGTGTCGACCGTGGACAGCGGTAACCTGGCCGTCAGCCTGATCACTCTGGCGCGGGGGCTGGACGAGTTGCTTGTCAGTCCATTGAAGCCGACTGCTTTGCTGCTGGGCCTGGCCGACACCCTGGGCGTGATCGCCGAAACCATTGAGGCCCTGCCTGGCGTGGTTCCCTCACATCAACCCAGTCGTCGGCTGCTTGTGCGCATTCGTGAACTGCAACGGGAACTGGTCCAGTCCGATCTGGCAGCCTGCCGGTCGTTGCTGGAACGCTGGCAGAACGAATATTTCGACGAAATCGCCGAGGCCGTGATCGGATTGGCCTCGGACGAACAGGTCACGGTGTCCTTCGAGGCCATTGCCGAATTCCGCATCTGGCTGGAGCAGATCAGTGACCAACTTTCCAGGACCGACCATGCGCTGGAGCAACTCATGCCATGGCTGGCCGAGCTGGAAACGCTGCATGTGCTTGTCGCCGGCAGCGACGAACAGGCCGCAGACTGGCAGCGGCTGGAACGCCTGTTGACCGGGCCGTGGAAACTGCGGACCTGGTCTGCGCGTTGCCGGCGAGTCTTCGATGTGATTGGCAGGCTGCGCTCGGCCAATGGTCATTCAGAGCTCATGGACCGCTTGGTCGAACAGCTCGAGCAGGCCCGTGCCGTCGCCGGCCATCTGCATGCCAATTTCGAGGACATCATCAAGCAGGCCGATCGCTGGGCCAACGAGATGGATTTTCGCTTCCTGTACGACAAGGAACGGCATCTGTTTCGGATTGGCTTCGATGTCAGCAATGCCGCGCCTGATCCCAATTTCTACGACTTGCTGGCCTCCGAGGCACGCCTGGCCAGCTTGTTCGCAATCGCCACCGGGCAGGCGCCGACCGAGCACTGGCTCCACCTGGGCCGGCCGTTTCGTCGTCGTCGCGGCCGCACCATCCTGATGTCGTGGAGCGCTACCCTGTTCGAGTACATGATGCCCCGGCTGTTTACCCGTGTACCCAAACGTACATTACTGGACCGGGCCAGCCGGACAGCCATTGCCATGCATCAGCGGTTTGCCGATCGCTTCGGAATCCCGTGGGGCATTTCCGAATCCGCCTACTACCAGCTCGACGAGCAACAGGTCTACGCCTACCGGGCGTTCGGTGTGCCCGGTCTGGGTTTCAAGCGCGACCTGGGAGAACGCCTGGTGATCGCCCCGTATGCATCATTGATGGCCTTGCCGTTCGAGCCCCGGGCCGTGGTCGACAACCTGCGATCGATTCAATCTCTGCGTGGCATCGGGCTGTATGGCTGCTACGAGGCGCTGGATTTCGGGCGCAGTATTTCCAAAGGTGCGCGGCGGGCCAATATCGTCAAGGCCTGGATGAGTCATCACCAGTCCATGGCCTTGCTGGCCATCGACAATTACTTCAACGATGACGCCATGGTCCGGCGCTTCCATGCCGATCGCCGCGTGGCGGGCGTGTCGATGTTGCTGCACGAACGCCTGCCGCGAGCCCTGCCCGAACTGATCGAGCAGACTCGAACACAGCGGCCGCGCATTCCCCACCTGGTTCCGGAACCCGCCACCTGGCCGGTCGCAGCCCGCCCGGAATCACCACGTTACAGCGTGCTTTCCAATGGTCAGTACAGCATCCATATCAATTCCGATGGCGGCGGCGGCAGTAGCTGGCAGGGCATCGGCATCACTCGCTGGCAACCGGACATGACGACCAATGCCATGGGGCATTGGGTCTATGTACGCGATATCGACAGTGGAGAAGTGTTTTCCATCCCGGTCGATCCAGCCGGTGAACCCTCGGTCGACCGCCAGGTGGTCATGGGCCCGCATTTCGTGGAGTTTCGCTGCCGGCAGCAGTCACTGTTGTGTCGAATGCGTCTGGGTATCGCCACTCAGCACGATATCGAGGCGCGCAAGATCCAGATCAGCAACGAAAGCGATCGCAAGCGCCGGCTGATCATCATCAGCCATGCCGAACTGGCGCTGGCGCCGAGTCGCGAGTTCGAGCGCCACCCGGCATTCGCCCGCCTGTTTGTCGAAAGCGAATGCCTGGTCGAAGAGCAGACCCTGCTGTTTCGACGTCGACCGCGAAGCGCCGACGAGCGCCCGCTGTATGTCGGACACACGCTGGTTCCGCCCCCTGGTCAGCCGGTGCGCTTTGGCTACGATGCCGACCGGCAACGATTCCTGGGCCGGGGCAAAACGCACCACTTGCCGGCCGGCGCGAGCATCTCGGGAGTGGATGAGCTGCTCGGACGAACAGGCGCCACTGTAGACCCGGCCATGTCATTGGCCCTGGAAGTCACCCTGGAGCCGTATGGTCGAACGGAAATGGCTTTACTGACCGGTGCGGGCCGGTCCCGGCGGGAACTCGTCGGCGCGCTGAGAAGCTATCGCTCGCTGGGACGGGTCGACTGGCTGTTCGAGCAGGCCCGCATGCAAACCGGGCTTGAACTGCATCACCTGCAACTCTCGCCCGACCGGGTGCGTGCGGCGATGGAGCTGCTGTCGGCATTGCTGGCGCCTCATCGCCAATGGCGCAGGGCTGATCGGCGACCCGACCAGCCGCTGCAAGGGCTGCTCTGGTCGCGCGGAATCTCCGGCGATTGGCCGATCATCGTTGTAGAAACCGGCGGCAATGCCGGTATCGAGAACGTCACGGAGGTCCTGGTTGCGCACGCGTTTCTATCCGGTCGTCGGATTCGCAGTGACCTGGTCCTGCTCGACCCGGCCGCCGGCGGTTATGAACAAGTCACCCGGGATCGACTCAAGGCGCTGGCCGAGTCGATTCGTTCGCGCACCCAAGGCGTACTGACCGGACAGGTCACGGTCATCGCATCCCGCGAACTTTCCGCGGAACAACACCAGGGGCTGCTGGCCGCTGCAGCAGTTGTACTGCGTGGTGACGGCCCACCGCTGTCGGAGCAACTACAAACGGCGAAAACCAGTGAGCTGCCGCCATTCTTTCCCAGTCGTCAGTCGGCTGAACTTGAGCGATTCAATCCCCGCTCCGAACCCGACCAGGAGCGAATCTGTAACAACGGCTTCGGTGGATTCAGCGCCGATGGGCGCGAATACATCATGGACTGGAACCCGGCCGCACCCACTCCGGCCCCCTGGAGCAATGTGCTGGCCAACCCGGACTTTGGCTGCCTGGTCACCGAGAGCGGGGCCTCGTTCACCTGGGCTGGAAACAGCAGCGAATACCGCCTCACCCCCTGGTCCAACGATCCCGTAGAGGACACCCCCGGTGACGTGACCTATATCCGCGATGAGGAAACCGGTCAGTTCTGGTCTCCCACGCCTGCGCCCCGACCCGGGCCCGGCAACTACCGCATTCATCACGGAACAGGTTACAGCCGATTCATCCATCACGGCAGCGGATTGAGTCATGATTTTCGTATGCATGTCGATGCCGACCATCCCGTCCAGATTTGTCGTCTCGAACTGTTCAACCATTGCGACTGGACCCGGCGTCTGACCGTGACCCGCTTTGTTGAATGGGTGTTGGGCAATCGCCGCGACGAAACCGCACAGCATGTCGATTGCAACCTGTCCGCCACCCGTCAGGTGCTGCTGGCCCGCAATCGCTTTGACCGCTTTGCCGGCGATCGTCATGCTTTCCTGGTTTCGAATCTGCCCATGCACGGATTCACGACCGATCGGTCGGAATTTCTGGGTACAGGTGGCAATGTGCATCAACCGGCCGCGCTGGGTCGCATCGGCCTGAGTGGTCGAATCGAGCCCGGCACTGATCCGTGCGCGGCGCTGCAGGTTCATCTCGACATTGCACCGCAAGGCTCGGCCAGCGTGGTGTTCGTGCTCGGCCATGCCGAAAGTCGTGAACAGGCCCTTGATCTGGCCGCCGAGTTTGCCGGAATCGAGGCGGCCGAGGCGAGTTTCCAGCGCCTTGGATCTGAATGGGACGACTTGCTGGGCAACGTGCAGGTCAGCACTCCCGAACCTTCTGTCGACCTGCTGCTCAACCGCTGGTTGCCCTACCAGGCCATCAGCGCCCGTCTGCACGGTCGGACCGGCTTCTACCAGTCCAGCGGCGGATTCGGATTTCGCGATCAGCTCCAGGACGCCATGGCCCTGGTCTGGTTGCGACCAGCCATCACCCGTGAGCAGATTCTGCGGGCTGCATCCCGGCAATTCGTAGAGGGCGATGTCCTGCACTGGTGGCATGAACGGCCGCTACGCGGGGTTCGCACGCGCTGCTCGGATGACCTGCTTTGGCTGCCCCTGGTCACCGCCTATTACGTGAGATCAACCGAAGATTACGAGATTCTCGATGAAGTGGTCCCCTACCTGGAAGGACATCCGCTGGCGGCCGAGGAAGTCGAACGATACGCCGAGTACGGCCAGAGTCCGCGACAGGGCACACTCTACGAACATTGCTGTCGCGCGATTGACCGAGCCAGCACGGTCGGCCCGCACGGATTGCCGGTCATCGGCAACGGCGACTGGAACGATGGGTTCAACCGGATCAGCACCACCGGCCGCGGCGAAAGCGTCTGGCTGGGCTGGTTCCTGATCCGGGTACTCGAGGACTTTGCTGCCTGCTGCCGAATCCAGGATGATCCGGATTGCGAAAGCCAGTACCGCAAGCTGGCCGGCCAGCTTGCCGAGCGCATCGACCAGTCGGCCTGGGATGGCCAGTGGTATCGACGCGCCTACTGCGATGACGGCACGCCCATCGGCTCCAGTGACAGCGATGAATGCCGGATCGACCTGATCGCCCAGACCTGGTCGGTACTCGGTCCGAACGAACCGGGCGAGCGCGCATCGGTAGCCATGCGTTCGGCACTCGATCAACTGGTTTCGAAACCGGATCGTTTGATCCTGCTGCTGGCCCCACCGTTCGATCTGACGCCGATCGATCCGGGCTACATCAAGGGCTACCCGCCAGGAATCAGAGAGAACGGCGCCCAGTACACCCACGCAGCCACCTGGGCGGTGTGGGCCGCGGCCCGGCTGGGCTGGAACCAGGAAGCGGCCGATTTGTTCCGCCTGCTTGATCCGATCCGGCGCGCTGCAACACCCGACGAAGCTCGACGTTACCGGCTTGAACCCTACGTGCTGGCCGGTGACATTTATTCCCAGGGTGAAAACCGAGGCCGCGGTGGCTGGTCCTGGTACACCGGAGCTGCGGCCTGGTTGTACCGGGCCGGCATCGAGGCGCTGTTCGGTCTGCAAATCGAGGGTGATCGGCTGATGATTCAACCTTGCCTGCCGCCGGAGTGGTCAGAATGCTCAGTGACGCTTGTCGTCAATGGAAGCCGATACTTGATCCACTATGTTCAGGAAACCGGCTCGGGCGATCATGCCGGCATCAGTATCTTGCTCGATGGTCAGAAGACGGGTTCGAATCACATCCCGCTTGAGGCCGGTTCCGGGGACCATCGAGTCGACGTGCAGGTCGTGCAGAGTCAATAATACGCTCGTCGGCAGACAATCGGTATCAGTCACGGTACAGTGACGGAAACGATCAACCATCGGATGGTGTGTATGACGGATATCGAACCGCTCGGCGTGGACCAGGTTTACCGGTATTGCTCGGAAGAGGATCTGGCTTTCCACACCACTGACGAACTGGAACCGCTTGGCGATCCGGTCGGGCAGGAACGCGTTCTGAGAGCCATGCGCTTCGGTACCGAAATCGGCAATCACGGTTTCAACCTGTTCGTTCTCGGCCCCAGGGGTGCTGACCGGCATGGCCTTGTCCGAAGGTTCCTCGAGCAAAGAGCCGCCACGCAGCCAGCGCCTCCGGACTGGTGTTATGTCCAGAATTTCTCCGACCCGAACCGTGCCATCGCGATTCGATTGAAAGCCGGGGATGGTCAACGGCTAAGACGGGACATGGATGGTTTCATTGAGGAGTTGCGCACTGGAGTGGCCGCGGTTTTTGAAAGCGAGGAATACCAGAGCCGGATGCAGGAGATCCAGGATGAGTTCGAACAACGTCAGCAAAAGGCCCTGAACGCAATTGGTGAGGAAGCCCGGGAATCCGGCATTGCACTGATCACGACACCGGGTGGGTTTACCCTGGCGCCCTTGCGGGATGGCGAAGTCATGGATCCCGAGGACTACCAGCAACTGCCGGACGAACAGCGCGAGAAAATCGAGGCCCGAATCGCCGAGCTCCAGAAGAAACTGCAGCAGCAGATTCAGCGCGTTCCAGCGCAGCGCAAGGAGTTGCGCAACCGCATCCGCAAGCTCAACGAGGAAATGATCCTGTTCGCACTGGGTGGTCCGATCCGTGAGCTCAAGGAGCGTTGGTCGCATGAGCCGGATGTGACCGCCCATCTCGATGCGGCTCGTGAATTTGTAGTCGATAATGCCGAGGCCTTGCAGGGTCGCCGGGGCGGGGGTCCGCCGGAGATCCTTCTGGAGCAATTCCGAGTCAATTTGCTGGTTGACAATGCCAACACCCAGGGTGCGCCTATCGTCTACGAGGACTTGCCCACGCATAATCACCTGGTGGGCAAGATCGAGCATCGCATGCGTAACGGCGCCCTGTATACCGATGTCTCCATGATCCGGCCGGGCGCGCTGCATCGGGCCAACGGAGGTTACCTGATTCTCGACGCGCGTCGCATTCTTTCCCATCCAATGGCCTGGGAAAGCCTCAAGCGAGTGCTGTTTTCCGGTGATGTGCGCATCGAGTCACTCGAAAGAGTCTATGGTCTGGTCAGCACCACCAGTCTGCAGCCGGAGAATATTCCGGTATCGGTCAAGGTGGTTCTGGTCGGGGAACGATTGCTGTATTACCTGCTGGCCCATTATGATCCCGACTTTCTCGAGCTGTTCAAGGTCGAGGTCGATTTTGCCGATCACATTGACCGTGACACCGACAACCTTCTGCTGTATGCACGCATGCTCGCGACGCTGGCCCGGCAAAGCGGCACGCCGGCGCTGGATCGCTCGGCAGTGGCGCGCATGATCGAACATGCCAGCCGGTTGTCTGATGATCAGCGCAAGTTGACCGCCAGTGATCGGGTTCTGCGCGATGTGCTGGCCGAAGCCGGATACTGGGCGGGCAAGGCCCAATCAAGTCATATCAGTGCCGAACATGTTCAAAGCGCTATCGAGGCACGAAATGAGCGAGCCGGTCGCTTGCGTGCGGCCAGCCTGGAGCAGATTGATCGCGGCACCGTACTGGTCTCGGTCAGCGGCCAGGCCATGGCTCAGGTCAACGGTCTTTCGGTCATTCAGCTGGGTGATTTTCGCTTTGGTCGGCCGTCCCGCATTACCGCCACCGCCCGACCGGGCAACGGCCAGGTTGTCGACATCGAGCGTGAGGCCAAGCTGGGTGGCCCGATCCACAGCAAGGGTGTGCTGATCCTGTCGCGCTTCATCGCCAGCCGTTATGCCTCGAGCAAGGAACTGTCCCTTTCCGCCAGCGTGGTATTCGAGCAGTCCTATGGCGGTGTTGAAGGCGATTCGGCTTCGTTGGCCGAGACCTGCGCAATGCTTTCGGCCATCGCCCAGGTACCACTCAATCAGTTTCTGGCGGTGACTGGCTCGATCAACCAGCACGGCCAGGTTCAGGCTGTCGGGGGCGTGACCGAGAAGATCGAGGGCTTTTTCGATGTCTGCCGGCAGGCCGGTGATCTGGCGGAACATGGGGTTCTGATACCGGCGGCCAACGTCGACCATCTGATGGTCAAGCCCGAGGTCTGCGAAGAGGTGGCCGAAGGGCGATTTCGTATCTATCCAGTGACTTTCGTTGATGAGGCAATCGAACTGCTGACGGGCCTGACGGCGGGTCAGCCGGACGCAAAAGGCACCTTTCCGAAGGGGAGCTTCAATCGCCGCGTCGCCGATCGCCTGGAAACCTTCTCACGCATTGCTCGCAAAAACAGGGGTGGAAAACAACCGCGCCGGGATGACGATGGAGATGAGACCTGATTCCATGGTCAACGATGACCGGCGCCCGGGGCGGGTGGTTGTTCTGATCGACTCATCGCCACAATCCCGGCATGCCCTGGAACTGGCTGCCCGGCTGGCGGGCCACCACAAGGTCCCTTTGCTGGCCGTGTCGATCGAGGAGCCGGAGCGTGAACGCAGCATGGGCTATTCGTTTGCTCGTGAAGTAGGGGAATTATCCGGAATGATTCGGCCCTTGCTCGCATCCGGAAGCCAGCCCGGGCCTGACAGAGAAGTGGCCGCCATTCGCCTGGCCATCAAGCAGGTTGCGCGGACCTTGCAGGTCTCCTGGGAGTTGAATGTTCGGCGTGGGCGATTGGTCGAGGAGGCGCTTGCGCTGTCCATGCCCGAAGATTGTCTGTTGCTCGGCCGTGTTGGATGGTCGGCACGGCTGGGACGAAAGCTCGGCCATGCCCCGCTTGACCTGGCGCGCCAGGCCAGGGGAACCGTGCAAATCTGCTCGTCCCGTCTGCCTCGCGATTCTTGCCAGGTTGCCGTGCTGATTGAAAACATGGACTCGGCGCTCACATTGCTTGACTTTGCGGCTGAACGAGCTCGAATGGATCATCTCGGACTGGTGGTGCTGGTGTCTCCGACGATCGCCGACAACGACCATGTCCAACTCGGTCAATGGCTCAGCGCGTTGTCCCTGAAAACTCACTTGCGAATCATGCCGCGCATGACGACGGTTGAGATGCTTCATGCACTGGCCGAGGAGCGGGTTGTGGAAATGGTGATTCGTCGCCGCGGCGCCTGGCTGGAATCAGCAGAACCGCGCCGCATTCTCGAGCATTTGCCCTTGACCATGACGGTGATCGCCGGATAATCGAATTTCCCGGTTGTCATGATCGCTACGATTCAAGAATCCGGCGTGTCGTGTCTGTCCCGAACGGGATCAAACTCTTCGACCCGGTCCTTTCCGTGTTTCTTGCCACGGTACAAGACATGATCGGCGCGACGGATGACTTCATCGATCGAGACTTCTGCGGTCAACTCGGTGACGCCGGCGGTCAGGGTCATGGCAAGATCCTTGCCATCCAGCGTCAGTGGTTGCCTGGCCACCGCCTGATGATAGTCGCCCTTGTCCTCGGCCACCATGACCTGCAGCTCGACAAGATCCAGCGCCGCGCCCAGACTGTCTTCCGGCAGGCGTTCAGCGGCCTTGAATTCCGAAAGCGCCTGATCGTGATACTCGCGAGCCAGTTCCAGTCGTCCCACGGAACTTTAGAGATTGCCGATATTGCCGGCTGCACGAGCAACTCCAATCCGTTCATCGGCCAGACGGCTGATCTCCAGCGCCGCCAGGTAATGTCCGATGGCCGCATCATGACGCTCGAGCGCCCAGTTGACCAGTCCTGCGGCCATGTGAACCTGAATCTCCACTTCCGGATATTCCAACTCGTTGATCAAAGTCAGAGCGGCCTCAAGTTGCGCCAGCGCTTCGTGGTATTGGCCGAGAATTCGAAGATTGGAGGCCACGGCCTCCAGCAACATGGCTTCAGCGGCCGGGCAATCCACCTCCGGGAAACCGGGCTGCGGCACAAGCAGACTCAGCGAAATGGGCAGGAAATATCTCCAACGCATGGGCGCCAGTATATACAGGCTGCTTGGGGCATGACTGATCGGCAGGCTCGATTTCAGCGAGCTCGCCTTCGGCTCGGTTCGAGTCTGAGGTGACCTGCCTGCACTTCTTTCGCCTGCGGCGAAAACCACTCAGGCCGGATCATTTGGTTGGAAACACAAGCCCAGCTAAAAAGTTAGGGCGCTCCAGTTACGAAAAAACCCCGCAAGCGGGGCTCTTTCGTAACTGGCGCGCCCGGCAGGATGGCTGCGCCCGCTTACGCGGGCTTGTCCTTCGGACTGAAGCTTTGCTTCAGCGAGCTCGCCTGCGGCTCGGTTCGAACCGAGGTTCTCATCCATATGACGGACCCCCCAGTTACGAAAAAACCCCGCAAGCGGGGCTCTTTCGTAACTGGCGCGCCCGGCAGGATTCGAACCTGCGACCCCTGCCTTCGGAGGGCAGTACTCTATCCAGCTGAGCTACGGGCGCGTCGTGGGCCAGTATTTTACCCCATCAGGGCTGTTCGAAGCGATCCTGGAAGACACCGACCTGGAATTCGTAGGCGCCGATGTCCAGGCCGTTGCCCGAGATGCGTTCAAAGCCCGGGCCGCGCTGGTCGTATTCGGGGGCATCGCCGAAGTCGTGGCCGGCGTCGATGGCCGGGCTGGTTGACGCTATACGATGGGTTTGGGTCGGGCCACCGTGATTGTCGAAGTCTTGCAGTTGTGGGTCCACGTCAAGCAGGTTGCCGCCGTCATTGGAAAAGGTCGATCCGGTGATGTCATTGATCAGCGAGTGACGGACACTGCAGTTGCTGGAACCGGACAGCTCGCTACTGTCCGCGGAAACCAGGTTTGCAAATAGCGAATTGCGGATGGAACATGGGACTGAGGAGGAAACACCGTCGCCTCCGGACGCGGCATTGTTGAACGACAGGGTGGAGTAAGCCACCCTTAGCACGCCACTGCCGGCTGCGCGAATGGCGCCGAAGTCCGATCCGGAATTGGCGGCTAGTGTGCTGTTGCTGACCAGAAGATCGGTGTCATCACCCAGGTACGCGGCGATTCCGCCGCCACCTCCTGCGTAGTAAAGCTCACTGGACCGGATGGCAAACTCACCCGTGATTTCACTGGTTTCGGTACCCAAAAGGATATGACCGCCCGTATCTGCCTGGTTGAGCGACATGATTGATGCGTACATTTCGAAATGCTCGAGGCCTCCGGTCAATGTCAGCCCACCTCCCGTGTTGGCAGAATTTCCGACGATTCTCGAATGGTTGATCACCAGCTCGGCGCCGTCGCCGTCAATCCGGGCGCCGCCGCCGGACAAGAAGCTTTCGTTGAACAGTGCGTATGCCTGATCAATGTACAGGTAGCTGTCATGATCAAGTTCGGCAAACAGCGCGCCACCGGAAATGTAAGCCTCGTTGTACCCATAGACTCCGTCACGGGTGCTGACGCTCTGATTTTCAGCGATCAAGCCAAGTGCTCCACCATTACCCGCCAGGGTTTCGTTGAAGCCGAACTGGTTGTACTTGAAGCCAGCCTGTCCGTCATTCATGTAAGCAGCCATGCCGCCACCGATACCCAGGTAAGCCTGATTGTCCGTGAAGTTGTTGTACTTGATGATCAAGTCATCAGCCTGATCAGCCCTCACCAGAACGGCTCCGCCGCTGTAGAAGCTTGAATTGTCGGCAAAATCATTGTCACGAACAGTCACCGAGCCCTCACCGGTCTTGTCCAGAGACAGTCCACCACCTTCGATCGCGTCGTTCTGCGAAAACTCGCTGTCGCGAATCTCGACCTCTCCTTCAGGAACCGAAACATGATGGATGCCGCCACCACTTCCCGTGACCGTGTTGCCGCTGATTTCCGAATCGCGCACGGTCAGATGAGTCGCCTGGCTGTTGATGCCGCCTCCGGATCCGGCGTTACCGCCGGAAATGGTCAGCCCGTCAATGGTCAGCTGCTCGACACTGTCCTCGGCGATCAGTACCGAGCCGCTGGCCGTGGCTGACAGCTCCACGCCGATGCGTTCATCGCCATCAATTCGCAGCGAGGCCGAGATCACCAGCGACGCGGACTCGGTGATGGTCCCGGAAAGCCCGCCGGCGAACACGATGGTCGGATAGTCACCCGTCGGTGCCGAACAGGTTCCATAGGCGGCCTGGGTGTTGGCAGCCGCAACCGCATCGTGCAGGGTGCATTCACCGGGGGTGCCGGCACTGGCCAGCGTGGTGACTTCAATGGTATTGGTGCCGGCGTGGGCGAGAGAGCCGCCCACGGCCATCGTTAGCGGAGCCAGCCGCAAGGCTTGACGGTTGAGAACGGAATATTTGAAGGATTCAGATTTGCTGGTGTGAGACATGAGTCAGACGAGATTCAACCTTTGGAGACCATAGCAAAGGTGACAGTTTCCGTTGGAAAATCGGGTCAAATTTCCGAAAAGGGCTAACGGTCTGGAGCGCCTTGTCGACTTGATGGCGGGCCTGAGTATCGGTTTGCAATTTTGCAAAATCAGTGTTTAACTTGCATTATTGGCAGGGTTGATCGGGACATGCAACCGGTCAGGAGGCGGTGATTGTTGGCATTGATCAATGAATTGAAGAGCCAGTCGACAGGGTGTGGCCGGTGGTCCGGATTCACGGCCGCGGTCATCGTGCTGCTGTGTCCGATGTTGTGGGCAGCGGAGTCTGACACTGTCAGGATTGCCGGTTCAGCCTGGGTCGGGGATGCACCCACCCGGTTGGCTGATCAGCTCGGTCTGTTCAATGTCGATCGGTCATTCAATGAACCCGACATTGAGGTGGTCAATCATGATTCCGGCCTGGAAGCCGTTCGAAGCCTGGTCAGCGGGCACTCGCAGTTCGCACTGGGCGCGACCACTCCAGTGGCCGCGCAACTGCTGGATCAGGTCGGTGATGAACATGAACAACGGCCCGGCTTCGTGGTTCTGGCCAGCGTGGCCCTTTCCAATCGATCGCACAGACTGATCCTCAGAAATCGGAAAAACATTCGCGTGCCGCAGGACTGGGATGCGGTTCGCATTGGAATCATGTTCGGTACGTCCAGCCATTTCGGCTGGTCTCACTTTGCTACCTTTCATGGCTTGAACGAAGACAACTACACGCTGGTCGACATCCCGATCAATCACATGGCCGAAGCGCTGCTTGCCGGGGACGTCGATGGCGTCGTGGTCTGGAGTCCGTGGGAAAGAGAACTCAGGGAAAAGATTGGTACGGAGCTTCTCGAGTTTCCCCTGCGCATGCTCTACACCGTCAACTGGCTATTGCTGGCCGATCGCCAGTTCGCCCATGAACAGCCCGATGTGGTGAAACGGGTGCTGCGAGGCTATCTTGCGGTCATGCAGATCATTGATGCCGAACCGCAACGCGCGCGACAGGTTCATGCTGATTTTTCGGGAGTGCCGCTTGAAGAGTTCATCGAAATCTCGGAAGGCATGATCTGGCGTTTGACGTTGAACTGGTCCGCTCTGGTCAATCTGGGGACGCAAATGGAATGGCTGGCCCGCATGCCGGAGTTTCAAGGCCGAGTACCCAGTCCGTCCGAATACCTTTACGGTCAACCCCTGCGATCCCTGGCGCCGGAAATGGTCAATCTTCCGGATTACATGATGCTTGAAGCGCTGGTCGACCGGGAACGTCGATGAGGATTCGGTCCGTCATGTTGGCCGCGTTGACCGTGGTCATTATCGGGTTGCTGGTCCTGTCCGTCTACGGCATCGTCACCTGGCGATCCATCGAACAACACATCGCTTTCGATGACCGGCTGCAGTCCCATTACGAACGGATCCAGGAAATGACATCGGTCATCGACTACCTGACCCTGGTCCATGGTGATCTGGAAATCATGGAGGCACTGGCCGCCGATGCTCTTGGCCTGGCCCGAGAGCTGGAGGCATACGATCATGCCCTGAGCAGACTGGCGGCGATGCATCTGTTCGAAATCGGTTTGATGGGTGATGACCTGATCGAGAACATTCCACTTCTGGACCAGGCGTCAGACCATCTGGAGAATCATCAAGCCATCCAGCTACTGTCCCGTCAGGTCAGAATTCATCATGCCGGCGCACGCGAAGCTATGGCGGCATTGCACAACATCCATGGGCGTGAGCTGCGAAGACAGTTGAATGCAAGTATCGCCACGCTGACTTTGGTTGCGCTGATCTTTGCCTTCCTGATTGTCGTGACCTCACTATTCGTTCAGCGCCGTCTGAGTGGCCCGATCTGGCAGATTGACCAAGGCATGCGCCGGTTCCAACAAGGCGATCTGGATGCTCGCATCGACCTTGACAGCAATGATGAGCTCGGCCGGCTCGCCAAGTCTTTCAATGCCATGGCGACAACCCGACAGAAATATCTGCGTGAATTATCCGAACGCATCAAGGAAATCAACTGTTTGTATCGGGTGCTAGAGCTGACCTCGGATACCGAACTCGATGACGATGAAATCGGCAAGGAGATTGCACAACTGATTCCCATCAGTCTGATGGAGCCCGATCTGGCGGTGGCCCGGGTCGTAATTGGAACCGGCCAGGAACATCGCAGCCAGAACTGGTCCGAACCGTTGGTTTCGATCAGTCAGGAGGTCATGGTCGATGACCAGGTGGTTGGCCTGGTGGAGTTCGGGTATCGCGAGCTGCCTGACTGGGCCGATTCCGAAGAGAACGCATTTCTGGTTGAGAAGCGCGATCTGATCATCGGCATCGCCCTACATCTTGGCCGGATGATCAAGCATCGTCGCCTGGCCGAGTCCCTGGCCCGTTCTGAGCGCCTCAAGGCCATCGGCGAGCTGACCGGCGGCATCTCGCACGATTTCAACAATCTGCTGACCGTCATCCTCGGCAATGCCGAACTGCTTGAAGAACAGCTGGACGGACAGGAAGGCGCGCGATTGGCCCGGATGATCACCACCGCCGCCCAGCGAGGTAGTGAACTGACTCAGCGCCTGCTGGCCTTTGCCCGGCGCCAGGCGCTCGATCCACGCAGCATCAACCTCAACCGAATGCTGACCGACATGCGCGACATGCTGGTGCGAGCCCTTGGCGAGAGTATCGAGATCAAGCTCAAACAGAGCGAAGATCTGTGGCCGGCCATGGTCGACCCTTCGCAGCTTGAAAGTGCGCTGCTCAACCTGTGTCTGAATGCGCGCGACGCCATGCCTGAAGGCGGGCAGTTGCTCCTGGAGACCGAAAACATCCTTCTTGATGCCGATTATGCAGCCGAGTACGAAGAGGTCCAGCCAGGTGCCTATGTCAGGTTGGCGGTTTCCGACAATGGCACCGGCATTGAGCCTGAAGTTCTGGCACGTGTGTTCGAACCGTTCTTCACCACCAAGACCGAGGGAACCGGGCTGGGCCTGAGCATGGTTTTCGGCCTGGTCAAGCAGTCCAAGGGGCATATTCGCGTCTATTCGGAGCTGGGTGAAGGAACCAGCATTCACATTTACCTGCCGCGTGCCGATAAGACCGATCAGCCGGAAGTCATCGAAAGTGATCCGGTCGCGCAGGACACGGGCCGCGAATCCATTCTGGTTGTCGAGGACAATGACCAGGTGCGAGAGTATGCTGCAGGACGGATCAGGCGATGGGGCTATGAGGTGCTCGAGGCCGCCTCGGGTGGCGAAGCGCTGGACATCATCAGGCGAGTTGGCAAGATCGACCTGCTTTTTACCGATGTCGTCATGCCCGGCATCAGTGGGCGTCAACTGGCTGAAAAGGCAACAGCCATGATTCCTGGTTTGAAGGTGCTCTATACCTCGGGTTTTACCGAGGATGCCATTGTCATGCATGGTCGACTTGAACCGGGTGTAAGCCTGTTGACCAAGCCCTATCGGGCCAGTGAACTCAAACACAGACTGCGCAAAGTGCTTGACGATTCGTTAGGATGAAAGTCATTGGCGCTGGTAATCAAATCATGATGACCGCTATTTCTGGCGTGATGGGGGTCATCATCGGGGCGCGCGGAACCAAAGGAGCAAAACCAATTGAGTGATAGGGTCGATATCATGACCAAGGGAGCCGGGCGCGGCTCGAATCTTGTTGGCCAGATGCTGGCTTTTGCCGCCAGCCAGGGATCTCAAACTCGGCCCGTTGACTTCCATCGCCGACGCTTCGGTCTGGCACGATGCCTGCGAAACATACTGGACAACGTTAGTCATTATCACCAACACGGGACCGACAAGTCATGACCCAGCAACGCCTGCTCATTCTTGATGATGACGACATGATTGGCCAGACCATGGCCTATATTGCTCGCTCGATCGACGTCGAGGCCCATACGACCACTAGCCCGGAGGAGTTTTTCGAACGCGTCGAGAATTGGCAACCAACGCATATCGCACTGGACCTGATCATGCCGGAGATGGATGGGGTGGAGGTGCTGGTCGAACTGGCCAATCGAAAATGTTCAGCCCAGATCATCATCACCAGTGGTGTGGGCCAAAGGGTGCTTGATGCGGCTCGAAGGTCGGCATCTGAACACGGCTTGAATCTGCTCGGCGTTTTGTCCAAGCCGTTTTCACCGGCCTTGCTCAGACATTTGCTGACCAGAGAAACGCGTGATGCTGACTCACAGACTCGGCAACGGCCGCCGGGTCACGACGAGGTCATTACAGCCGATGAACTCGAACAGGCCATTGAAAACAAGGAGATCGAGCTGGTTTACCAGCCCAAGGTCTGGTGCACCAGCGGATTGCTGGCCGGCTTCGAGGCACTGGCCCGTTGGCGCAGTCCGGTGCGCGGAATGGTCATGCCCGGTCAGTTCATCCCGGTGGCCGAATCCGAAGGCCTGATCAATCGCTTGACCCGAACAGTACTGGATCTGGCCATGGAGTGGATGGCCGAGGGCTGCGTCAGGCCGAATGGTGACGAGGATGAGGCACTGACCATGTCAATCAATATGTCGGCCCTGACGCTGGACGAGTCACAGTTCATTGACCATGTCGAGAAACAGTGTCAGCACTACGGCATCATGCCGGGACAGCTGATTTTCGAACTGACCGAAACCAGCGCCATGCGTGATCCGGTGGCTTCGCTGGATTTGCTCACCCGCTTGCGCGTGAAGGGGTTTCAATTGTCGATCGACGACTTCGGCACCGGCTACTCATCCATGCTGCAATTGGTGCGCCTGCCATTTTCGGAAATCAAGGTGGACCGGTCCTTCGTGATGTCGGCAACCCGCTCCGGTGAATCACGAGCAGTGATTCGATCCGTGATCGAGCTGGGAAGAAGCCTGGGCCTGAAAACGACGGCGGAAGGTGTCGAGGACGCCGAAACACTGGATTTTCTGAAGGATTTGCGTTGTGACCTGGCGCAGGGGTATTTCATTGCCAAGCCTCTGGCCGGCGCTGAAGCCCGAAGTTGGGCAGAGAGCGCTGGAATCTGAGATGGGGGCGGTCAAGGTTGGCCGCGGGGGTTAATCGGACTTGCGCTGGTCACTTTCGCGACGGATGACTTTGTATTCAACCCGAAGGTTGTCATCTTCGGGCTTGTCTCGCCGACCCGCGCCCAGCCAGCGGCGAACGGCCAGGACGATGAATCCGATGACGGCCAGCCCCATGGCTATGGCCAGGATGAACAGGCCCAGCACAAAGCTCAACGCAAGCATGCCGATCCCGGCCACAACCAGGCCCAGGCGGGCCAAAGGATGGGTGGGCGGCTGGTAGAATCGTTGCCATGGATCATTCATGTGACAGTGCAGACTCCGCCGGGGCCGGCAAGTTCCTTTGCCGGGCCGATTGGCTGGTCGAGGGCCAGTTTCGTGAGCTTGAAGCCAGGTGCGGAGAACAGACGCTGTTTCTTGTTGCCACCCGTCATCAAGGCAAGGCCCGCGCCTGGTTGAATGTCTGCCCCCACCAGGGCCGCCCGCTCAACTGGGCGCCAGACCGTTTCCTGACCGATGAGCAAGGCCACCTGGTCTGCGCCGCCCACGGCGCAGTCTTCGAACCCGAATACGGCCGATGCATATCCGGTCCCTGCAAGAATGCCGAACTCCGGGCAGTCAGTCTGACAGAAATCAACGACAAAATCTTTCTGATCCCTGACCCCTGACCTCCAGCCGCTGAATTCTGCTCCCTGGAGTGCGACACGCGAACCACTCAGTGCGGGAAGTATTGACATTGTCCGTCGGGCACGTAGGCCCGACCTACGGTAGAAAGACCGTAAACCGTAAACCGTCCAGCGTAAACCGGCTTCAAAACAGCACATTGACCGCTCCCAGCACCACCACCAGGAAGATGATGCTCATCAGGCCGCCGACACGAATGAAGTCCTTGACCGTGTAACCGCCGGGTCCCATGATCAGGGCATTGACCGGATGGGTGGGCAGAATGAAAGCGTTTGAAGTCGCCAGGCCGATGATCAGCGCATAGACGGCTGGATTGGCCCCGGTTTCCAGAGCGATGTTGATCGCGATTGGAACCAGCAGCACGGTGGCGCCGACATTCGACATGATCAGGGTGAACAAGGTCGCGAGCAGGATCAGAACGATCTGGACGACCAGCTCCGGCACCTCGCCGAGCGTCTGGAGAACCTGCTGGGCCAGCCAGGGCGCCGTTCCGGTCACTTCCATGGCAAAGCCCAGAGGGATCAGGCTGGCCATCAGAAAGACCGTCTTCCAGCTGACCGATTGATAGGCCTCGTCCATGCTCAAGACTCCGGTCAGCACCATGCCGATGGCGCCGGTCAGCAAGGCGATCGAAAGCTGGAAGTCGGTGAACAGAATCAGAAACATCGACAGGCTGAAAAAGCCCAGCGCATGGACGACCTTCTGAGGCCGCTGTTCTTCCTTGGGAATGTCGGTGGCGACGATGAAGTCCTTGTCGCGGGCGACATTCGACAAATCCCGCCAGGTCGAGTGGCTGACCAGGCAGTCGCCGACCTCGAGGGCTTCCTCACGCAGGTTTTTGGTGATGATCTGGTTGCGGCGATTGATGGCCAGTACCGAAATCCCGAAACGCGACCTCAGGCGCGCCTCACCAATGGTTTTGCCGATCAGCCGGGAGCCGGGTGGAATGACCACTTCGGATATTCCGGCCCGGGTCGGGTTGAAGAGATTGCCGAAAGTGCGCAGTCGTGGCTGCAGACGCAGCTTGTTGTCCAGTGCGAATTGCCCGACCTGTTCACGCGTGCCCATGACGCCAAGCACGGTTCCCACCCAGATCATCTCATCGGCCGGAGGAGCCAGGCGCGGTTCGTCGGTGTTCTGAATGGCCAGCATCAGGGGTGCGCCTTCAAGCTTTTCGGCATCCGACATGCGCATGCCGACCAGGGGGGAATCGACGGTGACCAGCATTTCATAGACATCGCCCTCGATGCCGTATTCCTCGGCGAAGTAGTTCTTGGTACGTCCTGGCGATGCTGCCCGTTTGGTTTCTACTTTCGGCAGCAAGCGGCTGCCGATGAGAAGGAAATACAGCAGGGCTGCCGCCAGCAAGGCCAGTCCGACCGGCGTGACATCGAACAGATCGAACGGCTGCATGGCTTCGGCGCCCGGTGGCAGCGAGCGGTTGGAGGTTTCGATCAGGTCGTTGAGCAGGATCAATGGTGACGAACCGACCATGGTGATGGTCCCACCAACAATGGCGCAAAAGCCCATCGGCATGAGCAGGCGTGGCAGTGGCAGATCCAGGCGCGAGGAGATTCGGCTGACGACCGGCAGAAACAAAGCCGTGGCGCCGGTGTTCTGCATGAATCCGGAACTGACACCGACCGTGGAGGAGACCATGGACATGATGCGTGATTCCGAACGTCCACCCAACTTGACGATGAAGCCGGCCACTACATTCATGACCCCGGTGCGATCGAGGCCGGCGCCGATGATCATCACCGCGATGATGGAGATGACCGCATTGGAGGCAAAGCCATTGAACAGTTGTTCACCCGGCACCAGGCCCAGCAGGCCGATGAGAACCAGGATGCAGACTGCGGCGATGTCGATGCGAACGAGTTCGGAAACGAACAGAAAGACCGTCATACCCAGCAACATGAGCACCAGAATCATGTCGCCGCTTAAGGTCAGGCCGCCGTCCATGTCAGATGAGCTCTTTGGCGAGGTGCTTGTTGAAGGTCAGGTATACCTTAACTGATCAAGCAGGGAATGGGGAGCGGGAGACGCTACCGTCTCACCAGAATATCCACGATCTCATGCCCGCGTTTGAGGCCGCGGCGTTCGAAATGGGTTTGCGGTCGCCACGGGGGACGTTCGACATGAGGTTGGCCGAGGTTGCGCAGTTCAGGGACTTCGTCGATGGCCTCGAGCATCCATTCGGCATAAGGCATCCAGTCGGTTGCCAGGTGCAAAAGTCCACCGGGCTTGAGGCGTTCGGCGACCAGGCGCAGGAAGTCGGGTTGAATGAGGCGACGCTTGTGGTGGCGCTTCTTGGGCCAGGGGTCGGGAAAGTAGATGCGGACCTGATCCAGGCTGGCCGGCGGTGTCTGTTCACGCAGGACTTCGACGGCATCACGCCTGGCAACCCGGACGTTGTCCAGGCCTTCTGCGGCCAGATCGCGTAGCAGACGACCGACGCCTGGCTCATGAACCTCGATGCCGACAAAGTTTCGTTCGGGCTCATGGGCCGCCATCCAGACCAGCGCCTGACCATTGCCGAACCCGATCTCTACGACCAGTTCGGCCGGACGATCAAAACTGTCCCGCAGGTCCCCCTCACCGACCTGGTAGCGTGGCAGCAACTCCTCCAGAGCCCGCTCCTGGGCCGGCGTCAGCCGACCGGGCCGACGCACGAAGCTTCGAACTCGGCGCAAGCCTACCCCGGCCTCTCGGCTCCCGTCTTCCGTCTCCCGTCTCCCGTCCTTCAAAAAAACATCCCATCCAGTGGCGAGGAGGCGGAAGCAAACCGTTTACGGGGAATGCGACCCGACAGGAACGCCTCGCGTCCGGCCTCAATGGCCAGTCGCATGGCCCGGGCCATGCGGACCGGATCCCGGGCCTGGGCGATGGCGGTGTTCATGAGGACACCATCGCAACCCAATTCCATGGCGATGGCGGCATCCGATGCGGTGCCGACCCCGGCATCGACCACGATGGGAACGGTGGCTTCTTCGACAATGGTCAGGATGTTCCAGCGATTCTGAATCCCCAGGCCCGAGCCAATGGGCGCGGCCAGCGGCATGACCGCCACACAGCCCATTTCGGCAAAGCGACGCGCGATGATCGGATCATCGTTGGTATAGACCATGACATCGAAACCGTCATCGATCAGGATCTCGGCCGCCTCCAGAGTGGCGGTGATGTCGGGAAAAAGGGTCTTTTCATCGCCCAGGACTTCCAGCTTGATCAGATTGTGGCCATCGAGCAACTCGCGCGCCAGGCGGCAGGTGCGTACTGCGTCGGTGGCGGTGTAGCACCCGGCGGTGTTGGGCAGAATGGTGTAACGATCGGGAGGCAGGACATCGAGCAGGTTGGGCTCGTCCGGGTCCTGACCGATGTTGGAACGCCGAATGGCCACGGTGACGATCTCGGCCCCGGCAGCCTCGGTGGCCAGGCGGGTCTGCTCCAGGTCGGCATATTTGCCGGTACCGGTCAGCAGTCGTGAACGGTAGGCCTTCCCGGCAACGATCAATGGCTTGTCTTCAGGTATCGCGCTCATGGTCACCCGCCGCCAATGGCTTGAACGATCTCGATTCGATCACCGTCCCGGATCGGCTGTTCGGTGTGGCGACTTCTGGGCACCAGTACACCGTTTCGCTCCACGGCAACACGTTTTTCGGCCAGGCCGAGTTCGATCAGTAATTCGGCCACAGACCCGGCCTGTTCGATGGTACGGCTTTCGCCGTTGATATGGATATTCATGGTATTCATTCTAATTCAGCATCCACTCGAAAATGGCCATGCGGGTGAATACGCCCATGCGAACCTGGTCGAGAATCAACGAATGGGGACCATCGGCCACGGCAGCGTTGATTTCCATGCCCCGATTGATCGGGCCGGGGTGCATGACCAGGCAGTCCGGTCTGGCCAGTTCGAGGTGTGTTTCGTTCAAGCCCCAGCGACGATGATACTGCTCGGGTTCGGGCCAGCCGGCCCTGTCCATTCTTTCGCGCTGGACCCGGAGCATCATGATGACGTCAGCATTGTGGACCGCCTCTTCCAGGGAGGTGCAGGTGGCCATGCCGTCGAAACTGAAATCGCGTGGCAGCATCTCGTCCGGGCCGGCAATGCGCAGGTCAGCGACGCCGAGCCGGTGAAACAGTTTCAGGCCCGAACGGGCGACGCGGGAGTGGCGGATATCCCCAATGATG